>Ga0209296_1000423_pt1 | contig 36457 bp, 38 predicted proteins | sample S_130206_EF_Meta_FD_187319 | JGI IMG/M metagenome (GOLD analysis project Ga0209296, IMG submission 187319) | Freshwater microbial communities from Lake Simoncouche, Canada to study carbon cycling - S_130206_EF_MetaG (SPAdes) (version 2) | ecosystem: Environmental > Aquatic > Freshwater > Lake ... | reverse complement strand
AAACTATTCTTCATCTTGACCTATTTGAGTTTTCTTTCTTGATGCTAAAACTTTAGCCCACTTTGTTTTAAATTTTTGGTAGTAAGCTCTCAATTTTGAGACAAACTCTAAAAATTCATCGTCAACTTTAGAAAGGGTTCCATTGATATAAACACCATTATTTTCACCTATAGAGTATAAAAATTCTAAATCTTGGTCAATGACTTTACCACTCCATTCTACACTTGTAGAATATACATTTAATGGATAAAAATCGACCATTTCTGAAACTTCATCGACAAATTCATCCATAGTTTCTTGGAACGCTCTTTTATCTTCTGTCGTAATCTCTAAATCAGTTTTAGATTTACCATGCATAACCAAAATACCTCCAGAAATTCTATAGGCTTGTTGTTTATCTTCTTTAGGTTTTGTTTCTTGATAAATTTCTTTTTCAGTATCTTTTGCGACATTAGGTCTTGGTTCACCTAAATTAGTTGTGAAACTTGTATTCGTGTCTTGTTCCACCATAAGACCCTTACTTAGATAAGTTTCTCGAATGTTTGACATACTATTTTTCTTTTCAAGAAGGTTTCTTGAAGATTTCAATAGTTTTTTTATTTCATCATAATTGTTCATTTTTCAACATATTTGTAAATTTATCGAAATCAAAAGCCGGACTTACATCCGTAAATATTTGGTCAAAATTACTTCTCGACACAATACCATTCAATTTTTCAATATTTGTTATTTTTGTATTATGACCAATACATTCTATAGGTATGTTATGTTTTTGACACATATCTAAACACAATTTTACTAAAGAATTTATTTGTTCAGTTGTATATGGATCCCAAAGAAAATAATCTCTCCATTTTCTTTCGTACGGCACACCTTTATAAATATCTCCAATCCAATTAATATAATGAGAGGATAGTTGTTTTTTTTCTAACCATCCTAAATTTTCTAATGAAATAATTATAGAGTTTTTGTTCACGTCATGATTATCGAAAAAATTCGAGTATGTTTCGGATGGTAATAGGTCAATAATTTTACCATCTTTTGTAACTAAAAAGTTTGGTATTTTATCGTACTTTTTATTTTTCCTATATTTCAAAGAAATTAAATACTCATTTGAGTTCCTTGAGGTATGACAAAGGATAATCTGACTTTTTACGTCTGTTTTGCCTACAATCCTATTAGTAAAATTGTCAATCAAACTAAACATTTTTCGAGTAAACCAACACGTTTTTAGTAGGTTGAGGAAGCTCTTCAGTTGGGACTTCTTCGTCTACTTGTTGTATTTCTTGATTATTTTCTTCCGTAACTTGATTATTGATAGATAAATTTTTTTCGAACTCCTCCAACTCTGTTTCTGTTGGGATCCAGGGTTTCTCAATACTATTAGCTTCTGAAATGCCCGCTTTTTTGGACAATTCATCAACTATTCGACTATCAAAATCTAAACTTGGATTATCTAGTTTATTTTCTTGTAATTTAGATGAATATACAATCAACATATGAGCAAATGTAAGTGAAATAAATGGAATCATTCCACCTGTCAGGAAAGCTAAAATTCGTCTGTGTGCTACAAAATTAGTTGGTTCAACTCCAAATACTTCGAAAATACCCGAAATCATATCTACCCAATTTTTGAATGATTGACTATCCATATCTACAAAGGAATATGAATAGAAAAAGTTTCCTACAAACTGAATCAAAGTAACTATTCCGAATGGAATATAAATAAATCGTCCAAATTTAGCTGATATTCCAGCGAGTGACGCTAAAGCAGCTATCTCTACAGCGACAGACAAATATATCGCCCAACTAAATGGATTAGAAATACCATAAAAAGTCGTAACGTGAGATATTGATACAAATGCCACAAGTAAAATGGGTATCAAAAAAGACCCCATAATAACATTGTTGATGTTATTCTTTAACCATTCTTTCATCTTTCAATTTTTTTTCTAACAAATTTATTTCCTTGTCGATTTCAGATTGTCTCTGAACATCCAAAATCTTTCTATCGGTAGATTGTATCATTCTTTTTTCTACTTTTAGACCTTCTAACTGAACAATTATATTAAGTTCTTCAGGTGAATACATTTTATTTTCAATAGTTTCAACTTTGTTTTTAAGTTTGATTGTATTGTTATGTGTACCGCATGTTCTTATTGTAACGCTAAGAAGTAAAAAAAAGGTAATCATTGTGTGATTTTTGATTATAAATTCTTTCATAATTTTTTTTTAATAAATATACTCTTACATGTATTCAAACAATTCCATACTATCATTTCGTAATTTACGAAGTGCTTTTTCTTTAATTTGCCTTACCCTCTCCTTGGTAAGATTCAAACCTGAACCTATTTCTTCTAATGTTTTTGGTTTACCTGATAACCCAAAATACTCAGATATAATACCTCTTTCCCTTGAATCTAAAATATCTAACATAGTCATTAGTTTTGCAATGAGTTGTACTTTGGTGTCAAAGGGATCGTCGGGCATTTCCCCATTAGTATCTGCAAGTGAACTAATATATTCATCTCCTTCCTCATTGATTTTGTTGTATGACGATGTGGTTGGTAAGTTAGCAAACTTGTCGTTAAACTCAAATTCGTTGATTGGTTTGAAGTTTTTCTTTTCTTTTTGCATCTCTTGAACAATATTGACTGGTAAACGAATAGTTCTTGAGTGTTCATTTAATGATTGAAAAATAGATTGTTTGATCCACCATACAGCATAAGAAATAAATCTAAGTTTCTTAGTCCAATCGAAATTTTGTATTGCTTTAAGTAGTCCTACGTTTCCTTCAGCAATTAAGTCATCAAGATCCATACCTTGATTCTGATATTGTTTGGCGACAGTAATTACAAATCTTAAATTACCATCAATTAGTTCTTGGTAAATACTATTTTTTTGTTCCTCTGAAACATTACCACTACACATTATCTCCGAAAGTTCTCTCTCTCGTTCAGGTGTCATTACCTTGAGTTTTTTTACATCTTTAAGGTAATATGCGATTTGTTTTTGATCTAGTCCGATTGAAAATTGTTTGTCTTTCATAAAGTTATTTAAAGTTTTGAAGTATTTTTTTGTCTTGTAAATTTAGTGAATCTATACCCTTTTCAAGTATTTTATCCAAAATATTATCTATCGATGGTGTTTTTTTGAGACATTCTATATTATCGTCATCTTCATCCATAAATCCCATATCAGGATTATCAAACGATAAGTTAATATTCATATCTATGTTGTTATTCTCAGTCATACTACTCACCGGAAACTCTTGATTAGACATAAAGTGCATAAATACTTGTTCATCAATATTCGTGCCAACACTACCTTTAATTTCGGTAATAAAATAAATTTCTTCAGGTTCAATTAATGATGACATTAATCCCTGTAAAACTTCTATATCAAAATCCACTTGGACATAGTAAAAAGTTTGATTTTTAACTTCCAAAAAAGAAAAGTTCAAACAAACCAATGATAATTCGGACAAAAAGACAATTTTTCTTTCAGGTGATATTTTTTCGGTTGACAATATCTGAATGAGGAACTTATTTGTGTTCATATAGTTTTTTTTTACAAATATAGAGTATTTATGTATAAAATCCAATTTTTATGAAAAAAATAGTGTATTTGAATGAAAGTCAGTTGAAAAATATTATAGAACGAGTGATACAAGAATCTAAAAAAGATGATAAATTTAATGAAAGCATCAACATAAGTAAGGAAGATATTGATGTTTACAGAATGTCTCTTTATCCGGATAAAGATGGTAAAAGAGGAAGTGATGAAATGATTGATAATATTGGTAAGAAACTTAGAAAGCTCAATGCTCGTAATATTACCTATCAATTAAAAAGAAACGATGATATTGATGTTAAATTTTCCATTGGTGATATAAAATATAAAGCAAAATATAACCACACAGGAACTTGTGAAAAAATCGTAGATAAGAAGAGTTCCCATAAGGAGATGAAAGAAGATTTAGATCCTATGGAATTAGAACTCGGCAAGTCGTACAAATATATGCATCCTGATCCAACACAAAGAGATGAAATGGAATATCAAGGTTCAGAACAAGATTTTAATAGTTTAAACCTAGATTCTAAAATATACAAATTCAGATTTAAAAAAGGTGATGGAGCTATGATATTCACGGATGTTACACCAGTTCAACCTTACGAAGATTGATTACATACCCTAGAAACATTCCCTTGTTTTTCAATTTTCAAAATATTATCTGCCCAGTTAGTAACTAACGGGTTGTGAGTAATCACAAATATTTTTTCAAAATATTCTTTAATTTTAGTAAAAAATTCACCTACCATTTCTAAATTCTCATTAGAAATTTTACCAAATACCTCATCAAACACAATTATATTTGGTTTTGGTAATGAACACACTTTAGAAAGGACTGCTCGTAAAGCTAACGAAGCTATTGTTTTTTCATACCCAGATCCTGAGATCATAAGTTTTTCTATACCAGTCGAATTGTCAGTCATGACAAATTCTACTTCATTTTTGTCACTAATTCGTATTTCCAATTTGAAGTATGCACTATCTTGGAGAAGTCGTGTCAATTCTGAATTAATAATTGGCATCATGGTTTTCATGATAATTTTAGATATACCATTTTTACCGAAAATTTCAAGGTACATTTTGTATACTTTTTCTCTTTCAAACTCTTGACCAATTTTAATAATTAAGTCCATATTTTTTTTGAGTCTTGACTCTAAATCAATAACGGCTTGTTGGTTAGACCCTAACGTTCGTTCATATTGAGATTTTTCCCTATTCAATTCATTCAGACGAGTATCTGATTTCATAATCAATTGGTCTGTTTTTCTGTTCTCTTCAATTTTAGTTTGTTGTTCCAAATATCTTCGATGAGTTTCTTGTTCATTTGAAATTTTCATTTGAATCGACTCCATCTTCGCCTCAAACTTTTCTCGAATCAGTTTGTTTTTTTCATATTCATCAAACTCTTTTTTTAAGCTCACAAATGTTTGATCCTTGAATGATAAATCATTCAGTAAAGTATCTATCGCTTGTTTTCGTAAGATAAGTCCGTCAAGAAGACCTAATTTATTAGCGGTTAAAGATGCGGTGAGAAGATCTATTCCACAATGTTCGCATTTGATTCCACCGCTTACACTAGACCTCAATTTTTCTATCTCTTTGATTTCAGTTTGAAGTTGAACAGAATTTCCATACTCAATTTTGATTTGTTTTTTCACCTGATCATGAGTTTCTTCATCATAAAATTCTGAAGGTTCTTTTACAACTATTGTCTCAAATTGACGTTTTTGTTCTTGATACTCTGTTTCTAAATTTCTGATGTTATCAGAAATTGTTGTAGGGTTAAGTATCGATAGTTTATGATCAATGTCCGTATGCTTACGAGTTAGAAGAGTTACTTTGTATGCCTCACCCTTAGAAATACTATCTGAGACTAATTCTATCTCTGTTTGTATATTCTGATTATCCGACTTGATGGTACTAATCCTATTTTCCATATTCTCATTTTCTTGAGTCAGGGTTGTGTGGGAGTACACATTAGATACCATTTGTTTTGAAAACTCTGAAAATATTTCTTTGGCGGTTTCTTCTTTTCTCTTTAGGAAATCAAGACCCAAAAACTTACTCAAGACTTGTCCTCTAGCGGTAGGTTTAGCTTCGAGTAAATCCTCCAAATTAGATGCGGTAGTTAAGATGGTCATCAAAAAATCTTCTTGTTCACCAATAGACGTTTTTATGAATTTTTCAGTTTCTCTACGTTGTTCTCCAGTAAAATTCTGAAGTTCACCATTAGGTAGTTTTTTGAAGAAATCTAGTTCAGTTTTTACATTCCATTCTCCTGATTTAGAAAGTTTTCTTTCCAAATTACGTACAATCAAATAATCTTCACCATCGATAGAAATTTCACCTGAAACACTTACTTTATTTTTATCGGTAAACCTATTGAATATTTCCTCAGCTTTACTTGTCTTTGTTGTGGTATTGAAGAAAAGAAAAAGAAGTAAGTCGACTGAAAGTACAGTCTTACCGCCAAAATTTGGTGGATTAGACTCTACCGCTGTTATACCATCCAAACGTGTAAAGTCAACTACTTGATTTTCACCATAAGATAAAAAATTACTAAATTCAATTTTTTTGATATACCATTTACGGAACGCAAAATTATCTTCAGAGTTGAGTAAAATCCTACTTTCAACATTTTTATCTATTTCCAAAATTTGGTCTAAATAATTTTGTTGACTTTTACTTTCCAAATATGATCGAATCATATTTTTCTGTTGGTCTTTATCCAAGATATTCAAAGCAACTTCAGTCACTTGTTGATCCTCTTGGTTCTGAGTTTTCAACTTAGTGATAATATTGACATTCTGAGAAGAATATTTCTTTTGGAAGTATTCCTTGATACTTTTAATCCTTTCCTGGGAGAAGTTTGAAGAATCATCTTCCCATACTACCTGTATGTAAGGATTTTCCAACTCACCTAATTTGTGTGTCATAGATATTTCTTTTGTAATGATCGGATTGAATAGATCGTAATTATTCGGGTTGAGAATTATTTTCACTTGAACTTTGTTCAACTTGTCCTTTGGCCTTCATTTCCTCAATTTTTTGTTCCATCATTCTTGTGTATTCTTTACGGAACGCATTTTTTTCTGATAATAATCTAGCGTTTCTTTTTTTAACTCTTGCTCGATGCTCCTTGGCACCTCCACGGTTTCTTGATTTTGGCATAATTAAATAGGTTTACGATATTCTAAAAATTCTACAAGTGTGTTTATGAACCATATGAATCCTGCGGCAAACATACCGTCTACGAAAACATATATTGCAGGTATGATTTCTCTACCAATTGGAGACATGTCTTGAATTGGCGCCGCTACGGATGATACTGAAAACCAAAGCATAGATAGTATAAAACCAACCCAGGTTCCAGTACACAACATACATCCCAATAGTTCTGAGAAAAAGTTGTAAACATCTTTTAGTGGACTTGAACTTTTCGAGTTCTCATACAGCCAGTTTCTAAAACTAGAAAAAATAGACCCCCACACTAGAATATTTGTCATTCCATATGCGGCAAATCCAAATAATAATATTTCATTCATAATTTAATTTGTTTTTATTGTTTTATTGAGGTTTGACCCATCTAAATATATGCCTTTTACATCAGAAGTAAAATGACGATTGTTAATTTTTTCATTTAAATCTGAGATTTCTTGAGTCTTTTTTTGTAACTCTTGTCTCAACTTTTGTATAGTTTCCTGTAACATTTGTTGTTTTTTATTTGTTTCTTCTAAACTTCCTACTTCTACAATTTTTTCAACCACAACTTCTACTGGAACTTCTATTATTTTCTCGACAGGAGGTTTGGATGACAATCTTAGAATTTCTTGTGACAAATTAACAATTTGATTTTGTGCTTTTTCTAACTCAGCTATCAGTTCGCTCACTTTTTGGTCATCTGTTAGAAAAACTTGTTTTTCAATCACAACTTCGACAGGTAGTTCTACTATCTTATCAACAAAAATTTCTCTGATTATCTCTTTTTCAACTATTTTTTCAATAGGAATTTCAATAATTTTTTCTTGTACTGTACCTACAGGAACAAGCAACCCATACTTTTCAATGTCAAAACCTTGTTTCCAACATTTTTTATTAAACTTGTCTTCATCCTCTATTTTATTGAGAGTGATAAAGCTTTCCAAATCTATTCCTTCGGAATATGATAAATTAATAGTTAAGGATTTGTTCTTTTCCATTCATAATGTCTTCATAAGATGTCACTTTGAACGATAAAAATGGTTTTTTATTCTTCAAATCAACAAAAGTATATTCGTCTTTAATTAGATCATAAATCCCAAATCCATGGTACCTTACACTTTCCCCAAAATTTTGTTGGACCGTAGAACCAATCATATATGCTTTTTTCCCTCCTGGAATATCAAAAACTTGTCTTTTATGAATGTCTCCGCACAAAACTAGATCACATCCTTCAAATTTATCACTCGTAAAACCATCTTCAAATTTATACCCAACATTGGTGGTTAACCCTACAACAGGCCCGTGAAATAATCCAATTTTGAGATTACCTGACTTAGGAATTTCTGGTGGTACATTGTGATCCATCAAAGAAAATACCACCCAATCCACATTGTTATCAGTGAATACTCCTTTATTTTTGTAGTATACTATATTTTCATTGGACAATGAATCAATAATTGGTGTTAAAGCATCCAATCGTTCCATATTACTCTCCAAAAAATCGTGATTACCGATGATTACAATTGTTTTTGTAATTTTAGAACATTCCGTTAAAACCCAAGCAACCATATTGATTAGTTCGGGGGTCATTTGATTTTTAGAATGTACCAAATCACCTGTAAAAACAATCCTGTCGGGTTTTATTTCCCTGAACTGATCAAGCATATCAGATATTATTTCCCGATACAAAGAATGATCCTTGTATAGACGAATGTGTAAATCCGAAAAGTGTACTAGTTTATTAATCATATTTCGTTGTTAAAAATTATAAATTCTTCGTTTACATGACCACATTTGTCACAACAATAGGTTGGGAAAGGTACAATAGTATCTTCTGAAGTATCTGTGAGTTCTTTCGGTACTTTCTTTACCATAACCACCTCCCTAAAGAAGTGGTGACCACACACTTCACATAAGATAGTTTGTTGTTCTTTTAAATTGATTTTTTTTTCTTTATTCATGATATGTTTTTTAACATTCGTCAAGATACTCATCTGTCGATTCAGATGCGGTTTCTTTCGATTTAGTGTTTCCAACACTAGTCAAATCATCATCATAATGACCCGAATCGTCTGTCGGATTATTTTTGGGATCAGAATATTGATTCATCGAATGATTCAGTTGAATGTATGAAGTTTAGGTTTACAATTTTTTCTTCGTCAGGATCTTGTGAAACTGGTTTAATGGACACAACTAATTTCTGTCCTTGAATTATGACAGGAATATTATATTGATTTTTAGAGGGGTGTTCCATTAAAGGAAGAATTTGAATTGATAATGATTTGTTCCCATCCAAATCATTAGACAATTTTTCGTGAATTATTTGTGCTAAAAATTTATTATTTTCCATTTTTAAATTAAATATAATAAATTATTTTGTTTTTCCAAGTGATTGAATCATCAATTTTATTTCAGCTTCCATATCTTGACATTTAATAACTTTGTATTTTGAAATGTTTTCATTTATCCAAACCAAATAATTAGAACCAATCTTCAAATTGGTGTTTTTTTGAATGATATGTTTGTAGAGCGATAACTGTAAAGAATAGGTATTGAACTCACAAACATCCAAATGTGAAATTGGGTCTTGGAATTTTTGACCAAAATCGTTTGAATACTTAATTTCTTTGTTTGTTTTGTAATCCCATATTTCTAGTTCGTTGGATTTTTTGTTGAAAAATAGTCCGTCGACCTGTCCTGCTATTTTGTATTCTTGATCACCTACAACAAGTTCCATTTTCACGGGTATCAGATTTTGTTTAGCATCTTCGTAAAACTTGAAAAACATATCTTTACATTTTTCGTATTTTTCAGATATGATGTCATATCCAAATTCTTTTACACTTTCATTTGGATTGTAAGGGAAAAATTTATTATTCCACCAGTTTTCAGCTAGACTATGAATCAAAGTTCCCTTAAAGGTTGATATATCTCTTTTCAGGTCCCATTCCGCGATTACAGAGTTTACATCCAAACCCCTCTTGTTAGCATACTCCTCAGCAATTCTCTGAGTTTCAAATTTTGGTTTAAATTTACCAATAAATGTAGTTGCTGAAATAAATTCAGTATTTCCAACGTAATACTTGTGCTCAGCATCGTAGTATTTTACGTCATTAAATTTTGCAAGTTCTAAAAAATCAAATGTCATTTTACTAGTTTAAAATAATAATCAGAAATATTTCCACGCAAATCACAAACATCCTTGTCTTTAGGAAGTTTTACAATTTTAATTTTACCATACAATCTTCCACCATTGAGTTGATGGAAAATCTCGACAGCGTTGTCCCAAGCATCTCCGTCCAAACAAATATGTATATCACCCTCACATTCATTATACAATCGTTCCATAAGAACGTCTGACACAAACTTACCTAATAGAGGTACCGCATTATCCAAAAAAAACATATCAAATACTCCTTCGGTCAAATATATGTCCTTTTTGAAGTCAATTGTGTTTTCCCCGAAAATAATTTTATCCTTAGCAGCTGGTGGGTTTTTATATTTTACACGTCCTTTAACCCAAGATCTTGCCACAAAGTAGTTAAGATGATTGTCTTTATCATACGACGGGATGATGATACAAGTGGAATAGTCTCCATCTGAAGCAAATCCAATTTGAAACTTTTCAATCATTTCATCCGTTATTCCTCGAGAATGGAGGTAATTCAACGCTTCTCTATGTGGGATAAACCTTGGATTGGAATCTGAAAACTTTTTGTATTCCTTAGGTAATTTAAGAATAATTTTTTCGGTTTCGGTGGTTTTAGTCTGTTCTTCAGGTTTTAAGAGTAAGTAAGCTCTTTTTATTTTTAAATTTCCGTGAATCTCAATTAATTTTCCCAAAGGTCCTGAAATACCACAAGACCAACAATGGTACACACCTTTTTCAATATTAACCTCTAAATTACCTTTATTAGACCCGTCATCACACTCAACGCAATTGAAACTGCATTGACTTTTACTTTCGTAAGTCCTTTTTGGTCTACCTAAAAACTCCTTAAGTAATTTAACAATTACTTTAAATTCTTCCATTCTGTAAATATACTACAAAAAAATCGAATTACCAAATTTTTTTCGATTTCATATATCCTCTGACACAAGTGTACGAGTCAGACATATCAAAATTTTCTTTTTTGAGTGTTTGTTTTTTAGTATATTGCCAAGTGATCTGTGGTTCTAGTTTAGCAACATGTTCCCAAATAATTTGTTTTTTATCCACGTCTTTTGGAAGACCCCCAAATAAAACAAATTTACCTTTATCGTTCTCTTTTACAAGTTCAGGAAAAGCAAATTTTCTAGAATCGTAGGTTGATATAAATTCTGGAATAATATTCAATGTGTCATAAATTACTTTTGTAATAAAAGAATTGTATCTCATCAAAGTCTGAACTGTATAGATATTATTCGAATGAAGTAAAGGTTCCTCAATAATAACTTTGGTAATTCCCATATTTTTGTATTCGTCCAACTTTAGTTTGAATACATCAGATTTTAGAATAAGTTCTTCGACTTTATCTTCTGATTGAAGTTTAGGTCTTGGTGATATATGTGTTAATTCTAGTAATTGTTTTGATTGAATGTCGAATAATGCCCAACCAATTGTTGCTGTGGATACATCAAGTCCGAGAACTTTTGGGGAATTTTGTAATTTAGATTTTACCATTATTAAAAGTCATATTTTACTAAAAATTGTTGCAATCCTTGTCGTGAAACTGGATATTGTAATTTTGATAAAATCATAAGTTCTTTCTGTAAATTATAAAGGCCAATTTCAGTTAAATAGTTATTTGTTGTACCCGTACTTGTTGGATTGGAGGTATTTGTAAATTGTTGGTCTGACAAATTAATACCATATTTCATTTCATAAATAGTCGCCTCGATATCAGTAATAAAGTTTCCATAGAAATAATACTCATCACCAAAATTCAAACCGTTATTTGTTCCAAGTGTTGGAAGATTAATATAATTTGCTAAATTATATCTTGTGCCTCCTGTGAAATCATTCAAACTAATTACAAAAGTTGTATTTGTAATACCTGATTGTACGATATACCCATTAACCAATGTACCTGCAAGATCAGAAGTAACATCAATTTCTGTCCAACCATTTGGTAATGGTTTAGACCCTGTAGTGACCACTTGAACTATGATCTTCATACTATTTGCATGGAACCCATAACAAGTATTTGATAGAAATGGAAATTCATTTCCAAATCTAAGTGCAACATTCATGGCTTGGGTGGTTCCTGATGGTCCTTCGATTTTTGAATAATAGTTACAATGTAATGATTGTGTGTATGCCGTAGAATCAAACCTGTATGTCAAATACATAGTTTGGGAATTATTATTCAATATTCCAACCGAATCAACTTGTCCTGTGCACAAATTAGGTGCCAATAAGTTAAGTTGAGGTGCGGGTAATGTCCAATTCCTATTAGACTTGTATGACATCGCCGCTATGATTTCTTCGTCGTCAAACACAACTATTTTTGAATCAGGGTAAACTTTACCAACTCTGTTTGGAATACCATTTGCATTTGCATTTGTATCCCATAAATGGTAGTATCTCATACCAGGTGTGTTAAAATCCGAGTTTTTGGTGCTTTCCATATAAGATGGTGATAATAAATCGAATCCTGGTGGATCAATGTAAAATGTTTCACCAATTGTCCCACCTGTAGATTTATGCCACATTAGTGTTGGTAACACAACTTTAAGATTTCTCGCTTGACCTTCTTGACCTGGGTTTGATGGATCGAATGGTTCTACTGCGAACTTTTCTCCATAGTAATTGTTTATACTTTGATTTGTATAACTAACAATTGCAATTGCTTTTTGTTCTGATGGTTTTACATCAATTCTATCTCCCAAAGAATTAAAATAAAAAGTATCTGTAGTCGCTGTTACTCCTGAACTATCAACAAAATATTGACCTCCATCCGTTTGGTACCCTAAATATTCTTTACTACCTATGTAATTAATTGATCCGAAGTATGTGTAACCTTGATAACTAGTTTCAATCAGACCCGCAGGACTTTCGCTCCAAGGAATGTTCATATTCCAAATATTGACTTGAGGTGTTGTTGCACAAGGTAATGCAAAATAATTTTGAGGTGTTGTAACATCGTAAAATGGTGTCATACCTGACGGATAAATAAACGCTCTACCTTTACCAGTACAACCTGTAATTGTAGAATAATCAGGGACTGTTCTATCTAAAGTTACACTATAACTATTCCCACTTATGGCACTAAAACTTTGTATTTCATAAGTTAGAATCATATAATTATTGATTGAACCGCAAGGATATGTAAAATCGTAATACAAGGTAATAAAATCACCAACAGATGGTGTTCCCGAACTAGGTGAACACACGTTTTGATTTAGAGTAATTGAATATCCACCTGTCAGTGTTGACGAACTAAAGGTATAATTTGCAGATATTGTCATCGCAGAGTTTGTATTTGCTGAGTAACTATTTGAAGCTCCACTAACAAAAAAACCTAACATATCGGTGTAGTTAAAAATCAACACTTCTGCAGACAAATCAGTCGGAATACCGTAGGTGTTGCCTGAAGTCCCCTCTAAATAATACGGATATTTAATGTATTCTCTATTTGATTGAGGGAAACCAGTTGAATTTTGTGCATTGTAGTTAGCTTCAAAGACATAACCATCTTGAATGGTCGATCCTCCTGTATAACAAACCTCTGAGTCTCCGACCTGAAAATATACAATATTGAAATTACCTTGTGATAGATATTTTCTACCTGTATCGGTTATTTGTGTGTTTATTAATCCTGAAGTATTTTTAATGATGTATCCCATTTTTGTAAATTTAAATTATACAATCAATTCTGATTGTTACTAGACTATTGCTGTTTATTACTATATTACTGAACGTTACAAATCCATTACCAGGTGTCATAGAGATTGTTTGACTTACAATGACACCTGTATTATTAACAGATAAACTAAGTTCATAATCACCAGAACATTGGGTACATGGACTAGTTACAAAATAATTTATTGTAAACGTTTCTGGATTTACCCAAGGTATTAAATTACCACACGAAACGGCATTTGGTGGTGATACTATTGAAGTTTGACCTGCAGAAACTGAAGGTGACGTAAATGGATTAGGTACACTACCCGATTGATTGTTACAGTCAAATCTTAAAGATGACGAGCCACCCATCGTTGAAGTTTTAACACTCGTTATTTCTACACAAGTCGCAGCACCTACCACTTGAACTCTCCAATTACCTGTATATGTTATACTTGTTGTCTGTGATGCCGATCTGAAAGCTGTTTCATTAATACTTGGATTTCCTACAACCGGGAAACAAACCTGACTTGGTCCTGCTGGAGCGTAGGTTGATGACAAAATTATTGTATTTGTTAATTCCGTTGGACAACTAATTTGGGGTGATGCATTCGTAATTTGAGCTTTATTCAAGACTGTGACTACTATTGTGTCCGTACTGACTAAATTACGATTTAAAAATGGAACGATTCTAATTGGTAAAGATGTTCCGAACCTATCAGGTACTAATATTTTTTTACTAGTTGTTAATTCATTTGGACATGCTACATTTCCACGTGGTTGTGATGTTGTCTCGGTCCACAATGTTGATGGTGTGATTCCAGTTGTAAATACTATTAAATTATTTACAGATACCGTTACGGTAGTTCCGTTAGCGTTGGTAGTTCCAGGTTCTTTAGTGATATTTTCTATTTGTAAATTTAAATTGAACGTAGATAGACTAACACCACTTGATAATCCGTTTAGATTCAACTCGTATTGTGAAAACTCATCAATTATTGTTGGTTGATTATTGTTTGAACCTACAACAAATTGAGTTCTTATAAAAGAAAGTGTTGTCGGTTGTGGTTGTGAATATGTCGTTACGATAGAAATTGATTGAGAAAATATTTGAGGAGTAACACCGCTGTCTTTAACATACACTGTATAGAATCCACTTGGTAAATTTGTGAATGTATTATTAGGTGTATAATTTATATTATCCAATGAATATGTATAAATCGGAGTTCCCCCGTTTGCGGTAATCGTAACACTACCGTCAGATACTTGAGAACAAGTAGCACTTTGAGTTATAATTGTAGCATTCAGTGGAACAACATTACAAATACCTAGAGTCATTTGAACACTATTTAATGTATTTGTTCTTCCGAAACTATCGATATATGTTGTGTTACCATTCAATACCCAAGGTGTTAATGGAATAGTATTACCACCACTTGGATTGGTTATTTGGAATGACCAGTTAATATTATTAGAATTCAATATTTGTGAAATAGTCCAAACAGCATTAAATTTATTATAAGACAATAGTAGATATCCATTATTAGTTAAATAATTAGCGGATGTGGTAGCTGTCCAAGAATTCGCATTTGATATATTTGTATTGTAATAAAATTCATATTGTTCATTAACGATTACACCTGTGGAATTTGTTAAGACAAATAACCCACACAGAATTGGAATTGGTGTAGAAGAAGGTGTGGGAGTTGGTGTCGATGTACTTAATGGTATAGTTGATGAAGGTGTTGGTGTTGAAGTTATCGTGGGGGCTGAAGACACCACACAGAAAGTTTTAACCATATAATCACCAAAATAGTCGGACACTGTAACCTCATAAGTTCCTCCCGCTAAATTAGTTATAAAAGATTGAGTTGATCCATCTTCCCAAAGATACATATATGGTCCTGTTCCACCTGTTACATTTAATATTGCAGTACCCAATCCACCTATTGTTGTTGGATTTATTACGGTACAAGTCACCCCCATAGGTTGTACCGTTACTACACCACATTCATTAACCATAGACGGTCTAGTTGTTGTAGTCGTAGCGATAGGACTTGAAGATGGGGTATTCGTGTTGGTGGGGGTTTGCGTAGGTGTTGATGACGTTGTAGGTGTTGGTGTCTTAGTAGTTGTTGGTGTATTTGTTGATGTAATGGTTGGTGTTGGTGTATTACTTGGTGTGCTAGTAGGGGTTAACCCCTGAGTAACTGTTTGAGTAGGTGTTTGTGTATTCGTGGGAGTATTAGTCGGTGTCTTTGTAACGGTAGGTGTATTAGTCGGTGTCTTTGTGACGGTAGGCGTGTTGGTCGGTGTTGTAGTGTTAGTCGGGGAAGGTGTTGTTGTTGGTGATGGGGTGGGTGTTGGTGTTGTATTGATACATACCGCTAAACAAAATCCCCCTTGTGGGGATACTAGACCAGGTCCTCCAGATATTCTTACAGGAGTGTTTTGACTACATACTGATAAAGATGAAAAAGCGGTTACTGTAACTTGATAATTGTTATCAATTCCACTTACAGTACACCTTTTATATTCAAAAATTGTATCGGTATTTCCTATGGCTTGTATAGTATAACTATAACAATCAAATTTAACTAGTGGGAATGGACACCCTGTTGGTGTAGGTGTGGGTGTGGGTGTTGTAGGTGGAAAAATGTTATCACAAGTATCAATTGTATCTATAAAACCATTTGCAGCTCCAGCATATTCTACAAGATATTTATCGCCTGTAATAACTTGGTTTGTGACATCCCACGCATACATAGGTTGATATTCCAATGAACCCGATCCAATTCCTGTTCTAGGATCACTTGTTGATTGAGTATTGTATAATCTGTCTCCTGTAATTAGTTGATCGATAGGTTTAAGACCGTAAACAAAAACCCAAAATTGATTGTAAGAATAATCACAAGCATCATCACGATCGGCAAAACTCCAAACACTCGGTGATGTATATTGATTAGGTGATACATAGGTATACCAAGTTAGAGATGTACATGTTACAATTGAGTCAATTCTACCAGTACTACGAACCTGAAAATATCTTATATCATTACCAGATGAGTCTGATGCGAGTGGTAATACTGCAATATTAGATCCTTGAACAACATCAGATTGACCCCGACTCGGACTTGTGTATAAATAATCATTTACCGCTAATAAATTTAGTGGTTTAGATCCATAATATGATTTTTGATACAACCAACCTCCACAGGCTTCATTGAATAATGGTGCAGTACCATCAATGAGTATAGTATTCCCATAGTACTGATAAATTGGAAGTGTCGGAGTTGGTGTTGGTGTCGGAGTAAGTGTGGGACATAAAGTAACAAATGTGTTACAGGATTGTCCACCAGGTAATAATACCATACCATTAGCTACTTGACCTGTACCAACAATCCCCATACGTAACCAAACTTTCGGATTGGTCAACGATGGGTCCAACCAAACTTGTGACCCACTAGCTCCCCAAGCAGTCGGATTAATATCAATTTCTACCCAAATTTGTTCAGATGAATTACAACAATTACTAAATTTTTCAGTTCTCCACGTTGGTGTATAAACACCAGGACCTCCAGGTGTTTTGGGCCCACCCGCCGCTCGTACGGTACTACCGAACGAAGTGCATGATACACAATCAACAAAAGATGGAATTGAGGATTGAATATTATAAAATTCTGTAGTAGCTGAGACGACAACCCAACATATTGAATTGTATTGTATGGTTTCCCCGATTAGAGGCACTTCATTGTTTGGTAAGGTAATGTACACCATACTTGAACCCGTGCAACTTGAAACCACTAAACCAGTCATCGTAGTTGTTAAACATTCTTCACAACTAGTAAAACCACTTGAAGTTATATTTTGAGTGGCTATCAAATTTGAGTTTACAAGTGTATCTTGATAACAAACCCCATTAATAGAAATCACATTACCAGGTGTAAATACAATATCATTGTATTGAAATGATTGGGTGTCCGAAGAATTCAAACAATTAGTGAATATTTTGTTGACAATAGCCATTTTTTCAGATTTGACAGTTATAGGTTATACAATTTAGATTATCTACAATTTTAACACACACGGATGATTGATTATCAATAGGTGGTGGAACGTCAAAGGTATATGGTAATACACTAATGGTGTCAAAATAAAAACAATTGATTAGTTGACTATCACATAAATAAACGTCAAAAGGACTGGTCCCTGTCATTGCGTTAATTGTTATTTGAACTGGCATAACTTTACTATAGATTACTTATACAACTTGCACAATTTACATAATTGTTGTTTATTTGAGTTACGATTGCGTTGGGTGATGCGGTAACGGCACCTAAAAATGTCAAACAAGAATTAACACCATTTATATTAAGATCGTAAATACGTCCAATAATTAAATTTATATTGTCAAATAAAATTGTTGGTTGAACATAATATTCTACACTACTATCACATAACTCGAACCCATAACATTGCCCTGGACTTAAAAATATCGTGTTGATTAAATTGAAATTCTCACTTCCTATTACAACTAAATCACGATTGATCGTCGTGGTCGTTGTTGTACTTGTAGTAGTTGTTGAGGTGTAAGAACTGAAACTAACGTCACTATTGTATGAAAAACAATAATTAGTTGAACTAGGTGTCATCGTCATTGTTGGTGTTGGTGTGAGTGTTGCAGAAAGTGACGGTGTAATGGCTGTTGGTGCACAATCAAAATACCCTTCAAAATTAAAAGTCTCACATTCGGATGTCGTAGTGGTTGTAGTTAGACAAACTCCGCTCGAAAAATAAACGGGATTGAAATCAGGACACGAACCGTTACAAGGTGTTGGTCCTTTCAAAATACAATCACCACCTATAACAGTAGATAAACACCATGTGGTTGTTGTAGTGTTATAAAATATGTAAGCCCCAGTTGTGGCTGTATAATATAATCTCGAGTTGTAAGTTCCCGCTGAAAAATATTCACCATCGTATATCTCTAAAGGTGTAAAATAGCTATTTAAACAAAATTGAGATATTTGACAAGGTAATATAGCAGGTGGATTGGATGGTGTTTGAGTTGGTGTAGGTTGTGGTGTTGGTGTCGGTTCCGAACAAGTCCCAATCAATACATAAGAAAAGAATTGTGGTAGTATAAAACTACTTTCAGAACAAGAACAAAAAGTTACAGTATCTCCTTTTTCAAGAAATTCAGTTCTAAATTGGTTATAACAATCTGTATAAGAAAAATAACCCGAAACACCACCATTAAAAATATTATAGTTATTACAGATACATACTTGGGTTGGTGTAGGTGTTGGTGTTGGACACACACATACTTCACTGAGACAGGATTCGGTTTGTGTTAATATCGTTTGACTTCCTGAATATATGTTACCTTGAGATTCATATGGTATAACCTCTGCACAACCAACAAACTCTGGATTATTAACGTAAAAAACTTGACCTACAATAAGAGTACCTGGAATATTATTTAACCTAAAATTTGGTTGACCACAACACGGTCTAAAAGAATAGATATCAAATACAGGATCAAATGTTGGTGTTGGTGTCGGAGTTGGAGCTTGTGTTCTTGTAACACTAGGTGTTGGTGTATTGGTTGGTGATGTTGTCGGTGAAGGTGTGTTAGTGGGTGTATTGGTAGGTGTTTTGGTTGGTGTAAGTGTTGGAGTTGGTGTTGGCACTGGTGCCGCTTCACAATCACAATTCGAAATATATCCACCATCTGAATCCAAACTACCTTGAACTATATTACCTTGGACTGAAGCACAATACGCTAGTTCTGAAAAAGGGTCGTACTCAACCGATATTGTCTTGTTAATTGCATTGGGCCCTACAAAACAGTCTTGGTATTCAATTGTGACACCCTCATTTGACGCGGTACCACTGAATTTTCCACATATAGACGAGAATGGGTTGAAACTGCAAATTGCATTTTCTGTAATTGTAACATCGTCAGTAGATGTAACACTTCCTTGTTTAGCACACACATAATCGGTTGATAGAGTATCTAAGGTTACTTGTCTAGGGTAACCCATACAATCAATAAATTCGTAAAAAGTTGTCGAACCATTGTTGATTAATTCATATTCATAACACGTGTCACACGATGGCCCACAATTACAAAATTGATAACAATCTTCACAACTTGACAAATTATACTCTGGTGACGAAGATGATTGATAAGTGTATAAACTAAATGAAGAATTGTATATTATAACTTCTGCACAACCTGAATATTCAAGTGTTTGAATACAAACAAATTTACCTTCTGTAGGTAGAATTTCAGTTGTTGTAACATTGAATGTTAAATTATTCTCACAACAAGCACTTAAGGAATATGAAAAAGCCATTATCTATAAATAATTCAAGTTAGTTTTTTTGAAACATTTTTCATCCATTTAACATACAAATTAGTTGCGGAATCTTTATCGATAAAATCGAAAAAGTTTATGTTGTTTTTTAATAATGTTAATGGATTTTTATCAATAAAATCACCTTTATAAAAACTATTCTTTTTCATATCTTCAACAACTCCAGCTAAATGAAATATCTTTTTATCCTCACAATTTATAATTTTATCACTAGCCCAACAAAAATTTAGGTCATTCGATATTTTCACTTCTTTTTCCATAAACCACTGATTCCAAAGTATTGACCACATCTCTGCTGTCCAAATCTGTAGTTGACCATTTTCAATTGGGTATTCATTGTCAAATCTTTTTATTCTATCAAACAATAAGTTTGAATTTTTGTATATCTTATACCAAAGTTGCCAATCTTGGTCTTTTAATAAATATTGTGCACCCCCTGTATTGTCATTTTGGTCTCTAATTGTTCTAGGTTCAACACCTATGATGTCACACATTTCACGAATCAATTGACCATTGTAAATTTTATCTGAGTGTTTTTCGTAGTATCTATTATCACAAGATCTTAAATAATTGTAATTTAAGTAACCTCTACAATCTGAAACATAATTTATATGATCATCTATCAATTCATCAAAGTTGGGAAGTGAATTAAATGTGATATCCGAGTCGTGTACAAAAAGTAGTTTACCTCTTTTTTTATTTTGTTTCAACCATTTGTAAATCAGAAATGGTTTGATACTTGGGATATAGTGTTTTTTGTCTCGTTGATCTTGAAATGTAAAAATATTTTTTGTGTATTTTTTTAATTTTTGACCACCTTTGGATAATTTGGCAGCATCTTGAGTTCCAAATAATACATGAATATTTTCTTTTGGTATACCAAAATCCAAAAAATTATTCAAGTAAACTTCACATTGCCAATGAAAATATGGTATGTCAGGTTGAGCCGAAACAAATAATAATTTATTTTTCCAATTATACACAAAATAATATTAATCATATGTTGACAAATGGAAACTGAAAAGTCTAAGTGATAATATTTCAATTTGTGATTTCCTGGTACTGTTACCTAAATAACATTTGTGATATATTTATTAAACAAATGAAACTGATTAGATCTATAGAGAAATTAGTTGAAGATGCTGAAAAGGAATATAACTCCATTTTGGAATCTAGTTCAGACCTCAAAGAGATAGATAGGGCTGAAAAAAATTATTTAGATACTTTAAAAGTATTGAAAAAATTTAATGAACTAAATAACTATAAAAGAAAATAATTATCTTATTGCGGAGCAAGACACTGAGTCACAAAAAATTTGATACCCTTTGTCTTTCAAGTAAGTTTCCAATTCATTCTTTTCATTTTCAAGCAAATTATTGTGTTCATAAATAATGAAATTAGGAAGTTCGTACATTTTCATTATAATTTGAGCATCTAGCCCTTCCAAATCTAAATGTATCCAATCTAAAGATTGTAATCGACTTATCAAATCATGTATGGATGTTGAGGTTCTTGTTTCAGAATATATTTTTTCTGATTCCCATGATTGAATAACCCTTTCTACAACTGAGTTTGTGTATCCAAGTCCACCTTCAAAAAAGGTAACATCACCACCATATGGTGTAATAATATCATGTATGAAGGTTATATTTTGGTTTTTCTCAAAATTTTTTTTCAATTTATCGAAATGAGATTTTGTACCTTCCACTAAAACAATATTGCTTAAATCTTCATCCGCCAAGGGAACCCACTCACCAAACTCACCATCATGAGTTCCAATTGCTAACCCATTAGGTTTTCGACCATTACTAAGTATATTTTTACAATAAAAATAAAGTTGTCGATAAATAATTGATCCTTCCTCAACTACGTTCCATTTTTTGAAAAAGATCTGTATTCCTTTTGAATCCAAAATCTCAACATTAATCATTTCTTTTTGTGGGAACGAAGAATAGGTATAGTCATTATTGAGTGAATACCAAATTGTTTCATTAGAAATAAATTTATTAAAACATACTTTGAGCGGTAAGTCGAAAATTCCATATGTGTTTTCAACATTAACATTTATTCCATCATCTGTGTATTTTACTGAAATCATATTTGAAAATTATTGTGATATATTACTTTCCTTGATTCACTTTCTATAATCTCAAGTAAATAAATGTTCGGTTGTAATTCAAAATTATTTATAAAAAATAAGTTAATATTGAATATATCTTGATTTGAAAAATTAAATATTTCTTCATATTCTTTGGTATAGATAACTAGGTCGACAATTCTTTCAAATTTTTTATCTGCTATAAAGTTGTTTCTTTCTATAAAAAGGGTCCCATTTTTATAATTGATATCTATGTCATCATGACTTAATGTTTTTTTGCCATAGTTAATCTTAATGAGTTCAAAATTTTCTTCAGTCTTTAATTCGTGAAAAAAAAGTATTTCGTTTAAATTTTTGGGCAAAACGACATGTTGGGAAATAGGTGATGAACTATAACTATAATTATGTAAAACGTCCATAGATAAGTCATAGGTTTCCTCAATATCAATGAGTGGTAATGATTTATACAATTGATATTTGGTAAGTAAGGCATTTGCAGTGTCTTCATCATATATTGCCAACACCATAGGATCGTTATGGTTTTTAAACTGATAATATAATTCAATTTGTTCTAAGAAAAACCATTTCGAATTTTTATCAAAAACTACAATGTTAGTCTTTCGTCTAGGTAATGGGATATTTGGTTCAACACCCATAAGATCTAAAAGTGTATGTAATGAACTTGTTAAACTCCCATCTTCCGTAAATCCATAGAAATAAATTACATCATGAATATGTGAATTAATCAACGGGTAATTTTCTAATTGATTAAAATACTTAGAAATTTTGTCAGAATTAACCGTTAAAGATATATCAGTATCAATGTGGACAAATTTTTTATCAGGAAATCTTTCCAATACATCTAATGGTATCAGAGGTTTGGAATTCATAATTGTTGTATCTCGACCCTTCGTATCTAACTTTCCAGGTGGTATATCCATTCTAATAAAAATAAATTGATCGGAAATATATTGATACTTGAATTTTAAAGGTGAATCATAATTGATGGTATAAATAACACATTTTCTATTCGAGTAGTTATTAATACTTGCCAAAAGTTGTGGAACACATTTTTCATAAGTTTGTGAAAAATGAATTACCCACATAAAATCATCTAAGATTGTCTTTTTATACTTAACTGAAATCATATTTGAAAATTATTGTGGTATATTACTTTTCTCGATTCACTCTCTATAATTTCAAGTAAGTAAACGTTTGGTTCTAGTTCAAAGTTATTTATAAAAAATAAATAAATATTGGATATATCTTGATTTGGAAAATGGAATAATTGTTGATAATCCTTGTTATAAACAATTAAATCAACAATTTTTTCAAACTTTTTGTCAACCATAAAATTATTTCTTTCTATAAATAAAGTATTATTTCTATAGTAGATGTCAATATCATCATGAGTTAATGTTTTTTTATCATAGTTCATTTTTATGAGTTCAAAATCCTCTTTAGTCTTAAATCCGTGAAAAAAAAGTATTTCGTTTAAATTTTTGGGTAAAACTACGTGTTCTGAAATCGGTGTTAAACTATAACTATAGTTATGCAAAACGTCCAAAGATAAGTCATAAGTTTCTTCAATATCAACAAGTGGTAAAGATTTGTACAATTGATACTTTGTGAGTACAGTATTTGCTGAATCTTCATCCCAATATGCTAGAATTATAGGATCTTCATGATTTTTAAACTTATCATATATTTCCATTTGTTCTGAAAAAAACCATTTTGAATTTTTGTCAAAAACAATAATATTGCATTTTCTCCTTGGTAATGGGATATTTGGTTCAATACCCATAAGATCTAAAAGTGTATGTAATGAACTTGTGAACCCCCCATCTTCAACAAAACCACATAAATAAATTACATCATGAATATGTGAATTGATCAAAGGATAATTTTCTAATTGATCAAAATGTCTTGATATTTTATCCGAATTTACCGTTAAAGATATATCTGTATCAATGTGAATAAATTTTTTATTTGGAAACCTATCTAATACATTGGAAAGTATAAGTGGTTTAGAATTCATAATTACAGGATCTCGGCCATTTAAATCTAATTTTCCAGGTTGTAAATCCAATCTGATAAAAATAAATTGATCAGAAATATATTGATACTCAAACTTTAAAGGCGAATCGTAATTGATAGTATAAATTACACACTTTCTATTTGAGTAGTTGTGGACACTCTCTAAAAGTTGTGGTACATATTTTTCATAAGTTTGTGAAAAATGAACCACCCACATAAAATCATCTAAAATTATCTTTTTGTATTTTGTGTAAATTGTATTTCCTATTTTACCAAATAGTGTGTTTTTTTTTCTATAGAAATGATGAATGAAAATTTCGTTATTATCACAATAAAGTTGTCCTCCGTTCCAACTTGCCTCATAAATAATTTTACCACTATTAGATTCTACATTTGTTTGACTTATTATGTATTTACTATAACGTTGACTAACTATTTGGTCTAAGATAGTTTCTTCGAAACAAGTTACATCGGGTCGGTTCATACATTCAATGAATTCAGGGACTTTGTACAAAGTTCTGAACTCTTCTGTATTTCTATAGATCAAAAATGGTCCTGATAATCTATTATAAAATGTTTTCTCACCGACACTGATGAAATCATAATGATCTAATAAAGGTGTCAAAAATTTGTTAACATCACCAAATAATGTATCTATATCATAACAACCAACATAATCATAATCTTTGATATAGATATAAAATAAATCACTCAAAGCTGCCTTAACATCACAGAATTTTTTGTCCGAACTTACTTTAATTTCATGATTCAATTTTTTGGACAAATAGTCTGTGACATATCCTTTATCTATTTTATGATAAAAAAAATTATCTTGTTTGATATCCAAATCTTGATCTGTAAAAAAATAAAAATCAATTAAATCGATATTTTTTGTCGTTTCTAAATGGTAATTAAAATATTCAGGTAAAGGTCCAAACCACAATTGAATTAAAGCTACTTTCATATTATGTAATATTAAGTTTTTTATTCCAAAAGTTAACAAACCTGTCTACTGTTTTATCATCAATTTTTTCCAACTCTTTCAAGTACTCAGGTACAAAATCTATTGTCTTGTTAGCCCAAGTGATGTCATCCCAACCATATGCAACACCGAAAGCTTGTATCGGATTTCTAATTCTATATTCTGTTGGTGACATATTAGATTTATAATCCTCGGATTCTGTATAAGCATTGTTTGTAAATACATAAGGAGAGCCTGCCCCTAATATGATTGTTTTGGTTCCACATAATCCGGCGGCTAATGAATAAAAAGTTTTTTGATCGTAGGTCAACATATATTCATATTCGTTCAACCTATCCCTCAAATATTCATGTCCACCGCTAGTTTTCCAATTTGTCAGATCAAATGAACCCAACTTTTCAAAAATTTCTTCACCTCCTGGTGGTGTATTTTTGTGTATTATATGACAAAAAGTTTTACGTTTTCCCTGATTAAATTTGTATAATTTATCGAAAAAGTAACTGAAAACTGTCAATTGTTTGAACTCAACATTTTTAAATGTCTTAAAATCACCATAAAAAAAATACTCATCATCGATTTCATATGTTGATTCTATATCTTCTTGGGTATCATATAAAATCCACCTTGTAACATATTTTGTATTAAATGGATTTTGGCTCGTAATCTGTGGATAAATAGATATTGTTTTATGTAAAGGATACATAAATGGTTCCCAAGTATGCTCTTGTATAAACTCAACATCGTATGTTTTGGTGGATTTAATTGTATAAATGTTCGGGTGTGGGAACTCTGGTTCACAAAAAATAAAAACATTATTGTTCCTATCAGCCAACTTGAATGCTAGTTTATGAAGTGCTACTAACCCACCAGTCATTGACTCGGCAAAACTTGTAAACAAATAAATTACAAAATTCAATCTATTTTCATCAGGGAGTTGCATTCAATTAAAAGTTAAAATTGATTTAACTATATGTTGGAAATGATCCATATTATTTTTCCAATCGTTGGGAATATGACAATCTATAAAATTTTTATCATAAAGTAAACTATAATCAAAATTAAAAAAATCTTCTCTATTAATCCTACCAGGAATATAATTGACATCTAATATATTTCTTTTCAATTTTACAAGATTGATTTTGTTGAAATTGCGAAAGACACACTTTCCCAAAAAAATTTCATCTCTATGGAATAATGGAAAGTCGTACCCAAAATCAAAATTAATTACTCTCTCAACATATTCGTTAAAGTCACAATTGTTTTCGGTTAATTTACAAAATGTTTCCCCCTTTCCCAACAAATAACAAATTGGAACTCTATTTAATGCCCACATCTGTTGGGTATCTGGTCTTGATAAATCATATGCGTCTGATAAATAAATTATAAAATCGTCTTGATCATATGGTTTTACTTGATTGACAAAATATTCATAATTGAATGTAAACATATCAATATCAGATATCAAGCAAGTTTCATTTCCAAAAAATTTAGTACCGTACAACCTGTATAGTTGAGCTTGAAAACTTGTTGGTACACTAGGATGTTTTTTTATTTTTTTGATAAATCCATATTCATCTTGAATGAAATCACTATAATGATCTGTAATATGAAATAAAATTGGTGTAATACCCAAGGTTAGTTTACTCACCTTTGAAACATATTTCCAAAGATCCAAATAGTTTGGATTGTCATCTGATGCGAATATTATTTTATTAATTTCCATTCTCTATTTTTTTACGGGAACGCCAATATAAGTTCCCGAACTTTCAATGTTGTTAACAACTATACCCCCCATACCAATTACTAAATCATCACAAAGTTTAGTTTTTTCTTTTATAGCTGAATTGGTTCCTAAATAAACATTATCACCTATGGTAACATTTCCTGAAATAATTGACCCTGGCATCATACTGAGATAATCCCCGACTATACAATCGTGTCCGATATGACAAGACCTATTCATCAAACAATGTTTTCCAACTTTTATATTTGTGGTTAGTATTGAGTAAGCACCAATAAAACTACCCTCACCAATTTCAACATCCTCTCCTAGTATCAGTACCGTTGGGTGGATATACGAAAAAAAACGAGTATTGCTTGGTAACTTTTCCACTAACTTTTTCCTTAATTTTGAATCACCGACACAAACCATCACCTCGTATTTATCATAATCAAAATCTGATAATCTATAATACCCCCTTTTCGGTTCATAATATTCATCGTCCACAAAGACTGGTAAATTAACATTCATTTGTGCTAGTACTTCTCTTGTGTGACCCCCCCCACCTATAAGTGCTCTTTTATATTTTTTTTTGGATTTTAGATTACTTTCATAAAAGTTTTTCATAACCTCTAATTTATCAATTCCCCAATATGTGGCAACCAAAAAGTGAAAAATTTTATCATTAAAATCAAAAAGATTATTTACGTTTGAGTCTACTACATAAACTAAATCAACCTCCTTACGATAACCTTCATAGTTCACAGCATTCAACGTATTGAAATAATAGTTAACAAAAGATTGGTCTGTAAAATAATTTTCAACCCCTTTTCGTATTAACTCTCTAAGATTATGAAAATGTTGTTTGATAAATTGTGTATTAAGAAATAGAAAACTACCAGCATTAAAGGTGTAAATTGAATTTGTAGAAAAACTTTGAATCTGTTTGTCATCATAGTCACCAAATCCGAATTGAATTCTATTGTGGTTTTTTATACTGTAATCCTCAACTACGACATGTAGTTTATCTGAATTATTACATTTATTAAAAAGTTTTGTCAAATCATAACTCACTAAAATATCACAATCTAAGTATAAAATTTTTTCGTACTTATCTACAAACTCCCAATCAAAAATACAGTATTTGTTAAAACAAATATGGTCATTACTTATTGGTTGTTCAACAAAATGGAAAAACAAGTTTGGTCTTTTGATATCTGATAAATTATTTTGATAAAACAATTTATCAGTGATTATTAATATATCAAAAAAGTTTTCATTACTTTCATCTATTGTTTGGATAGACAACTTTAACATTTCAGCATAAACAGTCTGATTACTTATCGAGTAATAAACTAAATTTTTCATATTATTGTAAAAAGTTCTGGTTTACCAATGTATTCTATTAAATCTTTGTTTATCTTATCAAATGAAATTCTACTTGGAAATGCAATGAAGTTTCTACAATCTGGATTGCATCCTGGCAAAACTTCATTGATCAAAAAAACTAAATAACCTCTTTTTTTCAAATGTGATGATAGTGAAATGTAGTCATCTTGATTTAGATGTTGTTCAAAAGTGATTATTGGTTGAAAGTGTGTGATTATTTTTTCGGATCCTTTAACCACCTGAAATTCCATAGCTTCTACATCCAAGTGTATGTAGTCAATTCCGAATATCTCATTTTGCTCAAACAACTTATCCAGAGTTGTTGATGTTAATTTTGTTAAACCGCTATTGTTTGAAACAAAAGTAGCATGTGATAAATCATCGTTGGTTGATACAACCTTTATCTCGTCAGATACAACTTCTTGAATAACTTTTATGTTGTTGACGCCATTTATCTCAACCAACTGTTTTATGTAATGGCAGTTTTCTAGACTTGGGTCTATTGCAAAAACAATCCCGTCTATATTTTTAGCCCACGGAAGAGAGTTGTCGCCAACCCAACATCCTAAATCAATGATATTTCCATTGATTAGTTTGTTTTTGATCATTATGGTGTGTATCTTTCTAAAAATAACCTCATGGTTGTCTCTTGTTGAAAACTTATCGGAAAATGGATGGTCTGGCAGATATATTTTTACGTAATTGTCATTTGAAAAAATGCAAAAGTTGTTGTTCATTTTTATCAAATTTTTGAGTATATTTCGAATTTAGATAAATCTGGATATGGTAATTCCAAATCGTCGTTGTATTTTTTGGTACCATCCAAATTATAAAACTGAGTCATAAGTAGAAGTCCTCTTGCCGCTAGTTCAGGCATCATATAGAAATTCCAACCAAGCATATCGAAATAATCATCATGATATGAACATTCTCGTCTTCCACTAAATCTTGCTCGTTTGAACCAATGGTATGCTTCCAAATTATCTGTCAGGATTGCTCCTCCCTTAGATAACTTGAAATGTTTATAAGGGCCTGTGAAAGATACACATTGATGAGTCCCTTTACGGTACATATCACCTGTAAACCTAAGAGCACAATCCCATACATTTGAACCTTTCAATTGATATTCACCTTTGATAGTTTGTCCATTCACAGGATAAAATTTTACTTTTAACCCCGCATGAATAATTTCACAAGGTACGGAAGGATAAGTTATATTAGGTATTTCTATGGTGTTAGTAGTAATCGAACCTGTTATATTTTTTTCATAGTACAGAGATAAAAACAGAGCATTACTCATATTATCTAGACAAACAACATAGGGGGCTCCTGTATAATCAGATAGAGCTTTTTCAAATTCTTCAGTTATTTTATGAACCCCGTTAGCCATTTTTTTTACAGTAAATCATACCGATCCAAGTGTCTATTGAAGAATTCTTCCCAAATGTAATTTCAAATCCAACTCTATTCAACTTATCTAAAATACTTTGTACTCTTCTTTCAGTGTTTATGTGATATTCCATATGGATTTTTCTTATATTAGAAAAATATTCGTCAGGTATACTTTCAATAATATCATATTCTATACCTTCGCAGTCAATTTTCAATAGGTCTATATGATGAACATTATGATAAATCAAAAAATCATATAAATTTATAGTTCTTATATCATAAAAGTCTCTTATATCATTTTCATTCTGAGTATCACAGATACCTGCACCCAATGTTCCAAAATCTTCTTTAAATCTTGCAAAACCATTTTTGTTTGATACCGCAAAATTATACAAATGAACTCTATCTTGGTCTGGATAATGTTCTTTCAACTTTTGATAAATCCTTCGATTAGGTTCAAATCCCCATATTTCTTTAGCACCTTTTTTTAATGCTCTGAGTGAATACATACCAAAATTAAATCCAACATCCACGACTATATCACCTTTTTCAATGTCAATAATGTTTTCGTATTCAGGATGTAAGTGATGTTCATCAATACAATATAAAATTCCAAATTTATCAGTTTCATCACTTACTGATAATATATTAAACATATAGTTTTTATATTCATAATCCATAAGTGAATTTGGACCATCTAAAACAAACGGTGCTAACAATTCATTCGTATTACGATCATAAATTAAAATTTTTCTACCTTGTAAATTTGTATGACCCATATGTGTGAAATATTCAACATGTGGTTCACATGTTAAAATATTTTCAAATGCTGGATTTTTTTTATAGGATTCAAATCCTAAAATTTTTACCTCTATTGGTTTTTCAGAAACATTTTTATAATAAATGGTATAATAATCTTCTGAATATCTCGTGAAAACAATCATTTTTTTTTAAAAATAATACTAATTTATGTCTAAAAATTAACTATAAATATCAAGTCATCGTGTCTACCTGATTGAGTAAGATCAACAGTTTCTATTGTCGTGTTTGCAGGACAAACCGAAGATAAATATACAAACCAATCTTTACTTTGGACATCTTCAATCATAATTGTACCTCCTTTATTCATAAGTGGCGAATACAAAGTAATACAATCCATCATAGACTCTAGTGTATGTGGACCATCATCTAACAAAAAATCTATACCACCATTAAAATATTCCTTAGTCAACTGTACAGATTCATTAGTATACGCTGACGAAATATGTAATTTTACCCTATCCCAATCTATATGTTTTTTTATACTTTCTTCTATTTGATTTTCTATATCAAAAAATAAAAATTTAGCCTGAGGTAAATACTTACACCACATAGCCATAGAACCACCGTATAGTACTCCGATTTCAACGAAATTTATTGGTTTAGATTGTATTTTTTTTAAATATTTAGCATATGTACTTGTATAGTTGTGACGAGTTGCTTTGTCCGTACCACCTTTCGTATCGAACCCATTTAAATTAAAATTATTTAATATTGAAATCAATTCATCGTCTTGCTTAGTGAAAACAAAATTTTTATATTCATATTCATTTAATGAGTCTAACACGTTTGAGACGAATGGCGCTAATAATTTGTTTGTGTGTTGATCATAAAATAAAACTTTAACAGGTTCAGAATTATTATCTAACCATGTAAAACATTCAACATTAGGTTCTAATCTGAGTCGATTTGTAAAGTTTGGAGTTTTTTTATTTAAGCTGAATACAACAATTTCAACATCTAAAGGTTTATTTGAAACATTTTTGTAAAAAATGGTTTGGAAATCTTCTGAGTATCTTGTAAAAACAATCATTTTTTTTTTCTAAAAGAATACTATTATTTTATAACAAATCAAGTTTATATGTCCGACACAAAAATATTTACTCATTGTTCCTACATAGGAAATACAGGTTATAATCAACATTCACGAGATTTTTTTCGCGAATTATCAAATTATTTTTCATTAAAAGTAAGAAATTTTACCATAGGTTCAAGTTGGAATGGTTTAAATGAAACCCCCCATGACGGAGAACCATATCTAAATGACACCGATAAACAACTATTGTTTTCACAAATTCTTTGGAATAACGATGGATCTAGATCAGACTATCCAATTTATCCAAATGAAACCAAAAACTTTTTTCACAATTTGAATATTGTGTTGTGTGAGACGGATCATCATATTTTTTACGACCATTACGTAGGGCCAAAAATTGCATACAATGTTTGGGAATCGACTCTTCAACCACAACATTTTTTTGATAAGTTAAAAGAATTCGATCAACTTTGGGTCCCGTCTGAATGGCAAAGACAATGTTCAATCAATCAGGGATATGATCCTAACAAAGTTAAAGTGGTTCCTGAAGGTATTGATCCGTTGGTTTTCTTTCCCGAAATCGTAAATTGTCCCTTAACTCAAGATGGTCGTTTTAAGTTTTTCTTGGCTGGTCGATGGGATTATAGGAAATTTACAAAAGAAATCATCGAGACATTTTTAACAACATTCTCCGAAAATGATAAAGTTGATTTGATAGTTTCTATCGACAATCCTTTTAGTAATGATGGAATGTCAACCACGGATGAGAGATTAGAACATTTCGGGATAAATGATGATAGAATAAAAATTTTACATTTCCCATCTCGAGAGGACTACATAAAAATACTCAAATCTTGTAATGTTTTCCTATCCTGTGCTCGAAGTGAAGGATGGAATTTACCACTAATTGAAGCAATGGCTTGTGGTATTCCATCCATATACTCTGAGTGTTCAGGTCAGATGGAATTTGCATCAGGTAAAGGTATTCCCGTAAAAATATTAGGTGAAAGTCCCGTATCGGCTAACACTTATAATCACTTCAATAGTTCGGTTGGTAATTATTATGAACCCGACAAATCAGATTTGAGTTTGAAAATGTTGTACGCTTACATTAATTGGGAATATTATAAAAATAAAGCTCTACAAGAATCCGAAATTATAAGAAATGAATTTAGTTGGTCAAATGTTAGTCGAAAAGCAAAGAATATTATAGATGAATTTATGAAAGATTTCAAACAAAACCCAATTAAAAATGACATATTAGTTACATATTTGGATGGGCCAAGAGTTGAGATTGTCGGACAAAGTCCTGAGGAATATTTTGTTGAGTTTATAGATTTGAAAACAAATGAAATTAAATATTCAACAACCATCTCGAATGGTATGTGGTGTGCTTGCTCCATCAAATACTATATTGAATGGGGAATAAGGGTAAATGGAGAAATTGTTGATAGATTTGACCCCGTGGGAAAAACAATTTTAATCTCGTTGGAATCAAGTTCTCTCGGTGATACCGTAGGTTGGGTTCCTTATGTTGTCGAGTTTCAGAAAAAAAATAACTGTAAGGTTTTGTTATCTACCTTTCAAAACTTTTTATTCGAAGGATTGAACCATTATAATAATATTCAATTTATAAAACCAGGTGAAGCTCATAATTGTTATGCGGTTTATAGAATTGGATGGTTCAAAAAGAATGGATTATGGAATGATACGGACAGAAACCCAAATCAAGTTAATTTAATTCCTCTTCAACAAACCGCTACGGATATACTAGGATTAGATTTTTTTGAATTAAACTATGGTCTCAATATAAAAAACTATGAGAAATATCACAAAAAAAGATATGTAGTTTTTGGTCCACAAGCGACCGCAGGATGTAAAGAATGGTCCTTTGAGAATTGGTGTGAGTTAGCACAAATGATTAAATCAAAAGGTTACGATATTTTTGTTGTTTCACAAAAGGAATACAAAATACCTGAAACATTCAATTTTAATAATAAATCACTGCAAGAAGTAATGACACTTCTACTTCATGCTGACAAATTTATAGGTCTCGGATCAGGTTTATCTTGGATTAATTGGGCACTTGGAAAACATACCTATATGATAAATGGGTTTGCTAAACTAGGTCATGAGTTCACGTCAAACACAACAAGGATATACAACGATAATACTTGTGTGTTTTGTTGGAATGATGAAGTTTTTACATTTGACCCCTCAGATTGGGATTGGTGTCCTGTATACAAAGGAACTAAGAAACAACATGTGTGTCAAAGATCCATTACACCAAAACAAGTTTTTCAAAAATTAGAATTAAACTGAATATTCAGTAATTTCACCTGTTTCGATATCGATATTCACTTTACCATATTTATAAGCAAGTAAATCGAAGAACTTTTTTTCTTCTTCGGCAAAGATATCGTACTTTTTTATAAGATCTTGAGATCTTTTATTAATGGCAATTTCATCCATTTTTAGTTTACCAAACTCATTGATAAGATTAGTCCCTAATTGACGTATTTCTTTTATTTTTTCGAACTCTTCTTGTGTAACTTTCATAAATTCAATAATACTTTTTTTCAAACTTTTGTAAAGGTTGATGTTGTATTTCTCACTTTTAGATTATCAATTACATAATTCTCTAAAGCCGAAATTAATCTATCATACGGATCCATTATATTATTATCGTATTGTAACAAAGTTCTATCAATATTTTTGTAAACAATAGTGTCTATCCCAAAGTTGTTAATGTGAACATCTAAATCCAATTGACCTTTAAAAGATAGTATTGGTATTAGTTTTAAAGAAGGTGATTCATGAATCAAATTTGATGTTGGGTTTCTAAATAAACCTGTTACTTGTATTGCCATATTATTTTCAAATTACGTTTATGTTTTGTCTTGAATTCCAATATAATTCTCCTCCATAGTATGTACATATTTCTTCATTTATTTCTATGTCCTTGATTGCAATAAAATTAAAAGCTTTATATTCTGGATGATTTACCCAAGTCGCGTTTGGTTTATCTGAATGATTATAAATACATCCATAACCAAGTGGTATTACAAATTCGTTCATAGTATTTTTTGGATAAAGAAAACGATAATCAGTGAGGACATCTCCATCTTTCGGAAGGGTAATGAGTGAACAAGTTTCTATTATTTCTCCTGACAATATCTTTTCTACCGCAAAAACTCCCATACCCTTACCATGAGATAATTTGACTTCTATTTTTGTAGGAATCTCTATAAAAGGTGGTGGTTCTATTTTGTATTGGTTATTGTAACTTTCACTTGTAATATTCATATCAATGTCATTCATACCCGAAATTGTATGTACCTTATGAATCATTTTCTGAAAATCCTCTACCTTTACACTTATAATTCGTGCATTACTATTTTTAATTTTTTCAATTATTTTTGGGTCTGTTATCATATCTATCCAGGTAAATAACAAGGGATTAGAACTATTCCTCCCCCTTTTGCTGCGGAGTCTAAAATTACTTCCATCCAGACATCAGGTTCCTGTAAGTATTTATTAATAGCACCATTAGTACCTATACCCGTATCAGGAGCACCTGCATTATTTTCTGGTGGTACATTTGCATTTCTAGCCGCATCGAATCTTATCCAATTTGAAAGTATAGGTGAGGAGCTGAGATGAATCCAAGCGGATGGAGTTGTTTGGATGCCAAAACCTGTATTGTTAATTATAGATCTAGAAGTACCACTTGTTACAAATCCTATCGTATCACCAGATGGGAAGTAAATTCCAGTATTCGTATCGTTAGAGTTCAAACCAGCATTGATTGTAGGTAACGATACTGTTCCACCTGAAAATGAAGTGGTGTTACCACTAAATCTGATAATTTCAATACCACCTGTTACTAAACCTAATGAGTTTGCCGCAGGAAAATAAAGACCTGTGTCTGTATCAGTTGAGTTTAACCCTGCGTTCAATATTGGATTTGCGATTGTTCCTGCTAATAGATTTATTCTACCATTCGAATCAATTCTCATAGCTTCAGTACCACCTTCAACAAATCCAATTGTGTCTGCTGCAGGAAAATAAATTCCAGTGTTAGTGTCTGACGCATTAAGACCTGCATTGATTGATGGTAATGAAACTGTTCCTGCTAAGTAATTAACCGTACTATTCGAATCAACCCTCATCGCCTCAACACCACCCTCAACAAATCCAATTGTGTCTGCCGCAGGGAAGTAAATTCCAGTGTTAGTATCTGATGAGTTAAGACCCGCGTTTATTATAGGATTTGCCGCTGACCCTGCTAAAAAATTAACCCTACCATTAGCGTCAATTCTCATAGCTTCAGCACCACCTTCAACAAATCCAATTGTGTCTGCCGCAGGGAAATAAATTCCAGTGTTAGTATCTGATGAATTTAATCCTGCCGAAATCGCAGGATTTGCTAAAGTACCAGCAGTTAAATCCAATCTTCTTGTTCCCGCCGCTAAATTTACCAAAGCCATAATTTGAGTCGTACCAGCATACCAATAAAAAGCGCCATTTGAAGTTGGACTTAGTATTGAATACCACATACTAGGCGCTCCTCCATCGGCCATATAACCTAAACCGATATCAACATTACTTGCACTAATATTTGGATACAAAGCTATTTTTGTTCCCGCACTTCTTGTTGTAAATGCGGGGGCTCCAGCTCCATTCTGATTGAAATCAATCCTATTAGACGTTCCACCATTAAGATAAATTTGGGAAGCACCTAACGTAGGTGAACCTGTTCCTGTAAAAGATAGTGTTGGACTTGAGAATTGTAAAGCTGGTTCTCCTTGTATTGTTCCAGCAACACCTGTTGCTGTAAGTACAAAATTGTCCACATTATTGTTGATAATTGCTGATCCTGATGTTCCTGAACTTCCTGAAGAACCACTTGTTCCACTTGAACCTGAAGTACCTGATGACCCACTCGTTCCACTAGAACCTGAAGTACCTGATGACCCACTCGTTCCACTAGAACCTGAT
>Ga0209296_1000422_pt1 | contig 36527 bp, 32 predicted proteins | sample S_130206_EF_Meta_FD_187319 | JGI IMG/M metagenome (GOLD analysis project Ga0209296, IMG submission 187319) | Freshwater microbial communities from Lake Simoncouche, Canada to study carbon cycling - S_130206_EF_MetaG (SPAdes) (version 2) | ecosystem: Environmental > Aquatic > Freshwater > Lake ... | reverse complement strand
ACCGGTGGCTCCTGCCGCCTTTGGAAAGTTTGCATTAAATGCACTGATCGTTCCTGATGATGCACCGCGCCAGGTGTAGATAGATTGGCAGGGATCACCGACGGCGGTAACAGGATGGCCGCCACCGAAGAGCGCTGAAAGCAAACGCACCTGTGATTGCGACGTATCTTGATACTCATCAAGTAGTACGACTGGATATTTAGCCCGTTCAAGCACACCGACATCGGCAAAGTTAACTGCGATATCTGCAGCAAGTGCTATCTGATCATCGAATGAGAGTTCACCAGATTTTCTGCGTTCTTCCAAAAATGCTTCCATCATAGGCAGCATGGCAATGCGCTGGTTGAGAACTTTTGCCACCCGACGTGTCTCTTCGTTAGTTGCACCAGTCATCTGCGCAAGTTGCTCAAGAACTTTCTCATCGGCACTTCTTATTTGATCTACGCTCACGCGATGTTCTAAGACCATCGAGGTAAGTCCGAGCAAATCTTTCACAACGGTGCTTGCTGCATCATTTGAATTAAAGCTGCCGTCATCCCACTCACGTACTAATTTATTGGCAGACATCCAGAGCGCTGCCTCACCCAAAGGCTGCACATCAGCATCGATGCCATAACGAATTGCATGTTCACTAAGTAAGCGCCCGGCATAGGAGTGATAGGTAGTAACTGCTGTCTCTAGGCTGCTAAATGTCCGCTCTATGCCTTGCTTATCTGCTGCCTGTTGGAACTGGCGCAGGCGCTTTCGAATACGGGTATTGAGTTCACCGGCGGCCTTGCGCGTAAAAGTCAGTCCAAGAATTTGATCAGGGCGGGCGAAACCATTGGCAACTAAATACACCACGCGCGCCGCCATCGTCTCGGTCTTGCCAGAGCCTGCGCCAGCAATCACAACAGCTGGCTCAAGTGGATTATCAAAGATTGAGATGATGGGGCGCTGCTCATCAGATGGAAGATGGAATGTGGGATCGATAGAGATAATCATCTCCGCTACTTCATCAGGTGTGTATTTTTCAATCATTGGTGTACCGCTTTGCCTTCAAGGTAGAGCGGACATGAAGGTTTGACCTTGCAACCCTTACACATATCGTTTTTGCGCGCAGTAAATGTGGCACCGCCCATGCCCACAGCAATCTCTTCCAAAATAGTTTGGGTGGCATCAACATCAACTAAAGCATCTTGTTCGCGGGTGCTGTAGCTCTTATTTTTACTTGCTAGATAGACAAGCTGGGCGCCAGAGACAGTAGTTGACTTTAGCTTCTCCTCGAATCCATTAAGGACAACTCCAAGCTGATAGCAAGCAAGTTGCAAGTTTGATTTGGCGTCATCTCCGGAAATCTCTTTCTTGCCAGTCTTAAAATCAATGATGTAATGCTTGCCATCGCTATCGACTTCAATCCGATCTACATTTCCTCGAATGACCGCCCGACCTACCGTGATTTCAAAACTCTGCTCAACTCCAGCAACGCTTCGGTTGTTATCGGCTAGTGATTTACTATGAAAAATTGAGAATCGCTCCAACATCTTTTGGGCGCGAGCAAGAGCGGCATGGCTAATCCATCCCTGGCTATCATCAATGAGCGGCCATGACTCAAGGAGTTTGTGTTGCAATTGCTCATCAGTAATTGCCGGTTCATCAACCTTAAGGCGAGCAAATTCGTGAATGAGAGAGCCTAAAAGCTGCGCTGTGGAATCACCATCGGTGCCACCGCTCTTTTCCAGAAACCATTTCAGTCCGCACTCAGTGAAATTCTCTGCCCCTGAGGGAGAAACTGGCACAGGTGCACCGGCATCGATTACCGGTGCATCGGTAGTAATCGGCGCTGCTCCCAGCCATTGCGAAGGCTGCGCTAGATGTATTCCATTAGCGCCCAAAGTCTTAAGTAGTGCTGCCGCACCGGTGTTTCCAGTAAGAGTTACCTGCCGGCGCAACGTGGCAACAAGTGCCGGCGCTGTCAGTGGCCTTGGAATTTCAATTGTGGCATCAGATGCCCCACAAGAATGTGCGAAATCTTCAAAGAAGATAGATGGTGTGAGATCTTCGCGCGCAACTGCTGTGACAAGCAGTGACTCTGAGGCACGTGTGGTTGCCACGTGAAATAAACGCGCCTCATCTTGAGCAAGTGAATCTGCGGCAATCATATCCAGCGTAGTTTGGGCAACATCATCACCATGTCGCACGCGCTCTACTAATCGTTCGGCGCCCAATAGCGAGCTACGTTGCTTCAGATTTGGCCACGTTCCTTCTTGCACACCCGCTACTGCAACATGGCTCCACTGTCGCCCCTTTGCAGAATGCACGGTGAGAATCTCAACCACATCTGGGCGCACTCCTCGCGAAGTAATAAGGTCTGAAACAATCGTTTCATTCTCAATCTCTTTTAGAAATAGTTCAGGTTTAGCACCTGGGAAGCGTTCAATGTGACGAGCTGCGGTATCAAAGAGTTGAATCATGGCATCGAGATCTCGATCAGCTGCAGCACCACGGGAGCCACCTTTCAGGGCAGCTGTGCGCCATGACTCTGAAATCTTTTCGTTCTCGCTATTTACTGCGTTATTCCAGATTGCCCACAATAAATCGTGAATTGTGGCGCTCTTCTTCGCTATAGCTTTCTTTGCGGCAGTTATTAGGTTGTAAATACGCAGGAGCTCGGCCGAATCTTCAATTGCAACATCACCGGTTGTTATTGCATCGAGAATAAGTTGAGTGCCAGATCTTTTATCTAGCACTTCATCGCGAGCAGCCAAAAGCGCGGCACGTGTGCGACGCAGTGAAACTGAAGTTGCGCCACCGAATTCGCTGGTGAGTAACTTCTCCGCTGTTTCTAGGTTTAGTAGTTGCGCACCCGTTGCCACTCGTGCAATGAGTAAAAATGGCGCGATGGCAGCGTTATTAGCTAGCGCTTCCACATCACCTGCGGTGGGAATAGAAACTTGGGCGAAGGCTCTGCGAATAGCTGCTGCGCTCTGCCCATGTGATCGCACAATCACTGCCATCTGTGAATAAGCAACACCGCCCATGAGATGAGCCCGCTTAAATTGATAAGCAATGTATTGCGCTTCCTCTGATTCAGAGGAGAGTCGCACAGCTTGTGTGCCAGGTGTGCCCCGGAAATTGGTTGTGAGTTCAATCTTCTTGGCACCACTTGCCAGATATGAATCAAGCACTGCCGCAACTCCTTCTGGGTCAGCGCCACGGAATCTGCCCACAGCACTTGCTGCATCAGCAATGATCACCAGGTCTTGTCCAGCTAATAGTTGTAATAAGTTTCGTTGCCCCGGATCACTTTCTTGAAATTCATCAACAATGATTGAGCTAAATCGTGCGCGCAGTTCTGTGAGGAGTTCGGGATTAGCCCGCAAATAATTAATTGCGGTGTTAATAATCTCGGATGGGTCAATGCGCACCTTGGCATCGCCGGCCAGCACCTCTTGCAACGTCATGGCACCTAAGTAGCGCTTCCAGAATTGAGCGGCACCCGGCCAATATTTCTCACCTAATTGCTTGCCGCGAATCTCTAAATCTTCCGGGGTAATTCCACGTTCATTAGCACGCATAATCAGGTCACGAAGTTCGCGTACAAACCCTTGGGTCTGAAGTGGTTCACCTAGCGACTGCTCTGTGCGATGCAAATCGGCATGCCATTGTTGATAGCCGTCTTCGATATCACCTTCTAATAACTGCGTGATAAAAGTCTCTTGTTCGGCTCCTGATAATAAAATAATCTCGCGCACGTGTTCAGCCGTGCGCATCTTAAGAATTGAATATGCGAGTGAGTGAAATGTGCGTGCTAGTGGTTCATGTGCGGTCTTAGCTGATCGAGTGACAATCGCATCGCGAATTTCAGATGCACGTTCGCGGCCGTATGCGATAATTAGAATTGAATCGGGGCTTTGGCCTGCTGTGATACGAGCTAGTGCGGATTCAATAACAACTGTGGTTTTTCCAGTGCCGGTGGCGCCAGTGATGATTAGCGGGGAGCCGCGGTGAGCAACTGCTGCTTGCTGCTCTGCACTTAATTCATTCGCGCCCGAGAAAGGCAGAAACCCCTCATCACTACTGCGCACAAGGCGAAACGGTGATGAAGGGTTCTGCTTACTCATAGTTGCTATTTAACCCTACGGCGGTGACAAGTCACGTGAGCCCAAGGTCGATTAGCTCTGATCAATTAGCTCTGATTATTCTTCTTTGCTCGAGATGTGGCTCGAGCGCGCTCTGGCCCATCGAGTGTGACCTTACGGATGCGAACAACTGCTGGAGTTACTTCCACGCATTCATCTTCGCGGCAGTACTCAAGGGCGCCTTCCATATTGAGCTTCTTAGGTGGAATCAACTTTTCCGAATCATCCGTACCTGATGCACGCATATTGGTTAGTTTCTTCTCACGAACACAGTTGACATCCATATCATCAGAACGTGAGTTCTCACCGATAACCATGCCTTCATAAACCTCATCACCGGGTTCAACGAAGATAGATCCACGTTCTTGAATTCCAGCTAGAGCATATGAGGTCACGACGCCAATGCGATCTGAGACGAGGGAGCCGGTGCCACGTGTGCGAAGTTCACCAAACCATGGCTCATATGAATCAAAGACGTGGTGAAGTAAACCTGTGCCACGAGTTTCGGTAAGGAACTCAGTACGGAAACCAATCAGGCCACGTGATGGAACTTTGTAATCAAGTCGAATCCATCCGGTTCCGTGATTGACCATCTGTTCCATGCGACCCTTACGAAGTGCCATCAATTGTGTAAGAACACCCAAATAATCTTCCGGTGCATCAATTGATAAGCGCTCCATTGGTTCATGAAGTTTTCCATCAATCATCTTTGTTACTACCTGTGGCTTACCCACTGTGAGTTCAAAACTTTCGCGCTTCATGATTTCCACAAGAACCGCAAGCTGAAGTTCTCCGCGACCTTGAACTTCCCAAGTATCAGGACGTTCGGTATTGAGAACACGCAATGAAACGTTACCAACGAGCTCTTTATCAAGGCGATCTTTCACTTGGCGCGCGGTAAGCATCTTGCCGCTCTTGCCCGCTAGTGGTGATGTGTTGATACCGATTGTCATAGAAATCGATGGTTCATCGACAGTAATTAGTGGTAATTGATGTGGGTTTTCTAGGTCGGCAAGTGTTTCACCCAAGGTAATAGTTTCAATACCGGCAACGGCAATGATGTCTCCAGGATGAGCTTCCAGTGCTGGAACCCGCTCGAGTGCTTCGGTCATAAGTAACTCAGAAATCTTGACTCGCTCTGTAGTGCCATCGGTCTTAATCCAGGAAACAGTTTGACCTTTCTTAATCACACCTTCGTGCACGCGGCAGAGTGCCAAACGTCCAAGAAATGGTGAGGAGTCAAGGTTTGTCACGTGTGCTTGAAGTGGTGCACCTTCGTGATAAACAGGTGCTGGAATTGTTGCGAAAATAGTGTCGAATAGAACGTCAAGATTTTCTTCTACCGGCATTCCGCCATCTTCTGGACGTGTCAGGGAAGCGCGACCTGCCTTAGCTGATGCATAGACAACTGGAAATTCAATCTGTTCTTCATTGGCATCTAGATCAAGGAAGAGTGCGTAAGCCTCATCGACAACTTCGGCAATACGGGAATCGGGGCGGTCCACCTTATTAATCAGGAGAATGACCGGAAGATTCTTCTGCAGTGCTTTGCGCAATACGAAACGTGTTTGTGGCAGTGGACCTTCGGAAGCATCGACGAGCAAGATAACGCCATCGACCATTTCCAGACCACGTTCAACCTCGCCACCGAAATCTGCGTGGCCTGGTGTGTCAATGATATTGATGATGGTGTCACCACGTCTTACCGAAGTGTTCTTGGCAAGAATAGTGATGCCCTTTTCGCGTTCTAGATCCATTGAATCCATCATGCGGTCTTGGCCTTCTTCTTGCTTCTTATAAGCAGCGAAAGCTCCGGATTGCCACAACATCGCATCAACGAGTGTGGTCTTTCCATGGTCAACGTGAGCAATGATCGCAACGTTGCGAAGGTTGTCACGGGTCTTCTTTGGAAGATCCTTGAGGTGAGCCTGGTTTAGGCGTGCTCTGGCGGTATTAAGTGCTGGGCTATTAGACATTGAATCTGAACTCCACTACGTCTCCGTCTTGCATGATGTATTCCTTACCTTCCATACGCACCTTGCCCTTAGCTTTCGCTTCAGTCATTGTGCCCGCTTCTACCAAGTCGGTAAAAGAGACGATTTCAGCTTTAATGAAACCTTTTTGGAAATCTGTGTGAATGACGCCGGCCGCCATGGGCGCAGTGTCACCTTTATGAATAGTCCAGGCGCGTGATTCTTTTGGACCTGCAGTTAAATAAGTTTGTAACCCTAAAGTATCAAAACCAACTCGGGCAAGAGTAGCTAACCCTGGTTCGCTTAGCCCAATTGCTTGCAAGAGTTCGAGTGCATCCTCATCAGAGAGTTCAGCAAGTTCGGCCTCAGTCTTGGCATCGAGAAAGATTGCCTCTGCTGGCGCCACCAGGGCTGATAACTTCGTGCGCAGTTCAAGGTCAGCAAGTTCTGCAGCGTCGACGTTAAAGACGTAAAGAAATGGTTTGGCAGTGAGCAGATGAAGTTCATGCAAAAGTTCGCGATCAATCTTTGACTGTGAAAGCGGCTTTCCTGATTGCAACCACTCATTGGCTTCCTTAACCGCCGCTAAAACCGGGGCCTTCTCTTTCGCAACGCGCGCCTCTTTCTCAAGCCGCGGAATCGCTTTCTCAATAGTCTGTAGATCTGCGAGCGCAAGTTCCATGTTGATTGTTTCCATGTCACTGGCAGGATCGATGCGACCATCAACGTGAACCACATCGCCGTCGGTAAAGACGCGGATGACCTGACAGATGGCATCGGTCTCACGGATATTGGCCAGGAACTTATTTCCAAGGCCGGCGCCTTCAGATGCGCCTTTCACAATTCCGGCGATATCAACGAAGGAGAGTGCGGCCGGCAATAGCTTTTCCGAACCAAAGATTGTGGCCAGCTTTGCAAGCCGCTCATCCGGAACGCCCACGACGCCAACATTGGGCTCGATGGTGGCAAAGGGATAGTTGGCAGCCAAGACATTGTTCTTGGTCAGAGCATTAAAGAGGGTCGACTTTCCGACATTCGGCAGGCCGACGATTCCAATTGAGAGGCTCATAAGTAGGACAGCCTACGGGGGATTGTCAGTGCCTCCTGCCACGATTGCCCCATGTCCAGCACAGTGGTGACCTTAATAACTCTCATTCTCGGCCTCTTTATCGGTCTCGCACTTGGTCTGTGGATTTCCAGAATTAAATCTGCAGCAAACGGTGGCAATACATCAACGATTAGCCAAGAGCTCAACGATGTGAAGGTCTTACTCAAGGCATCCGATGATCGCCTAAAAGCGGCAGAGGCCAAGAGTGAGAACGAAACAAAGATTGCAACACAGATGGAAGAGATGAAGAGCACTGTGGAACGGATGCGCCTGCAAGCACAGGAAGCATCGGAAAAGAGAATTGCATCTGAAGTGCAATTGGTAGGAACTATTGATGAGATGCGAAAAGCATCGACCACATTTTTTGATGAAACTAAGAAGATTGCCGGCGCACTAGCTAGTTCGCAGACTCGTGGAAAATTTGGGGAAGCGCAATTAGAACTTCTCCTAGAACAAGCCGGGCTACGTGAAGGCCATGAGTATGTGGCGCAGCGTTCCACGACAGATTCAGATTCTTCTGGAATTCCAGATATCACCGTGGCGATGCCTGGTGGTTCCAAGCTCTTTATCGACTCCAAGTTTCCCTTTGATCGCTTCCTGGAAGCATTTGGAACAGAGGAGCAAGAACAGCGCGATGAACTTCTCCTGCTACACACAAAAGATTTGCTCAAGCATGTCGATGCGCTAGCAAAGCGTGGCTATCACAAATCGCAGAACTCCCCTGACTTTGTTGTGCTCTTCCTCCCCTTTGAGACGCTACTTGCAGAATCACTTCGCCTTGATCCACTTCTACTTGAGAAAGCATTTAAAGTCGGTGTCACACTGGCAACTCCGACATCAATGATGGCGCTACTGCGCACCGTGGGACATATCTTCACGCGTAATAAATTGGCCGAGAATGCCGATGACATCACCAAGGTGGCGGCAACTTTTCTTAAAAATGTCACGCTCTTGCATACCAAGATTGTTGCGGTGGGTAAGGCAATTAATCAAACCTCTAAAGCCTATGAAGATCTCATTCCCACAGCAGAAAAGACTGTCCTTGCACCAGCTCGGCGAATCAATAAACTAGGCGTAGCTGGAGATAAAGATAAGCTGGCAATCGAGTATCCAGAATCTCCGGCAGATGTAAGAGCACTGAACAACCCCGATTTAGATGCACAAGATGATTTTATTGATGTTGAAGTAGTAGAGGAGTAGGCGATGAAGGCAGAGGAAACACGTAAGCCAGTAATAAAAGGGCCCGGACTTAAGAAGCAGGGCGTGGTATTTCTGCAATCACTTTTTATCTTTATCTTTACCGCACTTGAGATCTGGATTCGCTCTGGTCCCGGAATCGTCTCCGGTCTGATCATCGCCCTGGTTACCTATGGCGGCGTCAACTATGGCCGCACTGGAACTCGTTATGTTGCAGCAGTTACTCCACCACTTGCCTATGCCGCAACCGTTCTCTTCCTGACTATTCTCAGTGATGGTCTTGCACTCTCTCGAGTCGGCATTGATTTCATTGGCTCACTTGCCAGCGTTGCGCCATATCTTCTTATCAGCGCACTCTATGCCTGGTTTATGTTCTTAAATGAGAAGGCGAAGAACCGTCCTTCTAAGCGCGCGGTAGCTGCCTAAGGTTTGCCACTGAACAGAACTAGGAATGGATTAGCCTCCTCAAATGGACTTTAAATTAGTGAGCGCAGCAATTGGAATTCTTCTAATTTTCATTTATGCATTTGGGTCGGGAATTTGGGTTTCTTCTTCTCCTGGATGGTACGCATCGCTAAACCGACCACCTTGGCAGCCGCCTAGTTCTTTTATTGGAATTATCTGGCCTTATAACTTTATAGTTCTAGGGTTTGCTTCATTTCAAGTTTCTAGATCTTTATCACGAATCGAGAATATTTCCTGGTTAGTTTTCTTTGGCTTAAGTGTTTTTGCAGCTCTTACTTGGGCTTATCAATTTTATGTTCCACACAACTTCACACTTGCCACAATCGCTTTAGTGTTAACAACGCTTCTAACTCTCCCAGTTCTTTATTTAACGTTCAAGGCTTCTCTGATTATGGGACTTCTACTTATCCCCTATCAAATTTGGGTTGCAATCGCAGCCAGCCTTGCTTGGGGTTATTTAACTAGAAATTAGGTCAGATTTAGGAAATAACCTCTTGTATTAGCTAAATACACAATTTACGCTCTATAGATGAATAAGAGACTGATTGCATTCTTCTCAATACTTTCTCTCTTGCTATCAATTCCTATTATCCCAGCAAATGCTGCCGCCAAAGCCGGCGCTAAATGCAATAAAGCGGGAATTACTGAGGTGGTTCAGGGCAAGAAACACACCTGTGTTAAAACTGGAAAGAAGCTGGTTTGGAATAAGGGCGTGAAAGTTGAAACAACAACTAACAAATCAGTTCAATCACTCTCTTACGCAAACATGAAGAAGGCAATGCTGCCTAAGCCTGTTAAAAATCTCTTTAGATACCACTACTCCCCTAACGCAATTCCAGCTTATAAGGAGAAATTGGAGTCAGAATTGAATTTCTCTATGGGGTATTGGACAAGTGTTTATGACGGATCAGAATTGTTTAATATTTTTTATGCTACTGAAACGGAATTGGATTGGCTAATTAGCGCATGGAAAACTTATGACTTGGATATTAATGGATACACCGCACGCGAATATAAAGGACGACTTGAAAGAGAAGGTAGTCAATTAAATGCTGGATCTGTGCCATCGCAGCCAGGCCCGAGCCATCTCTCATTTTTCCGAAGCTCGACTCGTCCAATACAAGATGACGCCATGATTCCTCATGAAAATGTTCATATAGTTCAGCAACAACTTTCTAAGAATCGCACGGATCAAATGCCATGCTGGTTACGTGAAGGTAGTGCAAATATATTTTCAAACTTCCAATTAACTGAAAAATTTGGTCTAAGCGTTTACGACCAAGCCAAGAGAATGGATATGAATACCTACCAGACGGGTGGTGTAGAGATAAGAAAATTTAGTGATTCCCAATGGTTTACGCACTTAAAAAGCCTTGAAGGTAATTTCAGTGGTGGTTGTGACTTTAAATTTCGATTTGCTTATGGGGCGGGATTACTTCTCTCAGAGGTATTAATGGCAGATGGTGGTTTCGAAAAAATGATGGAGTTCTGGCGTTCGTTCTCTCTTGATACAGATTGGCGCGATTCATTCCAAACAATATATGGCGTCGAAATTAACGAATGGTATAAAACCAAAGCCATTCCATATGTCATGAGTGAATATGCAAGAGTTCCAGGTTATAGATAAGTAGGCAAAGGTTATAAATCGTGCAGTGTGAAGATTGCTACTTAGCTGCCTTTAAATCAGCGCGTAGCTCTTTAGGTAGTGCAAAGAGCAGCGTTTCTTCCGATGATCGCACTTCTTCCACATCGCTATAGCCATGTTCATCTAAGTGCTTGAGTAAGTCATTGACCAGAATTTCAGGTACTGATGCGCCACTTGTCACACCGATTACTTCAACGCCTTCAAACCATTCGTCCTTCACCTCAGTTGCATAATCAACGAGATAGGCAGCCTTTGCGCCATATTCCAACGCCACTTCAACCAGGCGAACAGAGTTCGATGAGTTTGTGGAACCCACGACAATGACCAGATCTGCTTGTGGGGCAATTGCCTTAATTGCTTCTTGGCGATTCTGGGTGGCATAACAGATGTCATCTGATGGTGGGTTGGCAATTTCTGGGAAACGATCTTTAAGAATTGCAACAGATTGCATAGTTTCATCGACAGAGAGCGTGGTCTGGGTAAGCCAGACCAACTTCTTACCTGGAGTTGGAATAATCGTGCGAGCTTCATCTAGCCCATCGACAACGCGCACCTTGCCCGGTGCCTCACCAGCAGTTCCTTCAACTTCTTCGTGCCCGATATGGCCGATTAGAAGAATCTCGGTTTCATCATCGGCAAAACGCTTTACTTCATTATGCACCTTGGTTACTAGCGGGCAGGTGGCATCGATGGTCTTGAGGTTTCGAGCTGCTGCTTGTTCGTGCACGGCAGGTGAAACTCCGTGAGCTGAGAAAACTACCGTTGCACCTTCTGGCACTTCATCGGTTTCATTAACAAAGATGACCCCGCGCTTTTCCAGAGTAGAGACCACATGCTTGTTATGGACAATTTCTTTCCGGACATAGACCGGAGCGCCATAGAGCTCCAGCGATTTCTCCACCGCAATAACTGCGCGATCAACGCCGGCGCAATATCCGCGAGGCGCGGCTAGGAGAACTCTTCTACTCATGAGGCGCAGTCTAATAGGCTCATCCCATGTTCGAAACTTCACGTGAATCCCCGGCGCCGGTGCGCGTGGTTTCCGAAGCGATAAAAGAGTATGTGGATCGACTTGGCCCCATCTGGATTGAGGGCGAGATTTCAGAACTTAATGAACGCAGTGGTGGCATTGCATTTATGCGACTGCGCGATACCAGTGCAGATATGAGCCTTTCGGTGATGTGTCACAAATCAGTATTAGCCAGCGTGCAACCACTGCCGGCAAATGCTCGCGTTGTAATCCATGCCAAGCCTTCTTGGTTTACCAAGAATGGTTCACTGACAATGTCTGCCAAAGAGATTAGCCAAGTGGGTGTGGGTGAACTTCTTGCACGTCTTGAAGCCCTGAAAGAGAAGTTAGCTGCCGAAGGTTTATTTAGCGCTGATCGAAAGATTGCACTGCCGCGATTGCCGCGAAAAGTTGGGTTAATCTGTGGTCGCAATACCGATGCTGAAAAAGATGTGGTGGAAAATGCTCGCCGCCGCTGGCCAGCAGTTGAATTTGAAATTCGAGAAGTTGCAGTGCAAGGCGCTGCCGCTGTGGTTGAGGTATCAGCTGCGCTAAGAGAACTTGAGAATGACCCTGATGTGGATGTCATCATCATTACTCGTGGTGGTGGCTCCTTTGAAGATCTGCTGCCATTTAGTGATGAGTCACTCGTTCGCCTGGTAGCAGAGTGCACCACACCGATTGTCAGCGCTATCGGCCACGAGAAAGATGCACCACTTCTTGATTATGTCGCCGCCTATCGCGCATCTACGCCCACCGACGCGGCTAAGCGCGTGGTTCCAGATATTGCGCAAGAGATTAGCGATATCGAAAAGATACGAGATCGCATGTATCGGACCCTGGTCTCCACCATTGGCTATGAGATCAATCTGATTGCCCAATTACGAAACCGCCCGGTGATGAAAGATCCGCATCTGATGGTGACTTCTCGCCGCGATGAAGTAAAGGCGCTGCGAGATAGATCTATCCGCGGCTTTGCATCCATTATTGAAATTGAGAAGAAGGAGCTGGCTGGAGTGCGAGCCCATCTGCGTTCGCTCTCTCCACAATCAACGATGGACCGCGGGTATTCGGTAGTGCAATTAGCAGATGGCGCAATCCTGCGCGATGCCACAAAGGTGAAGGTGGGCACTCGTTTGCGCATTCGCGTGGCAAAAGGTGAGACCGCAGCCACCGTTAGTTCTCCCGAATAACTACAAGAGAGTAGATTGTGCTCATGGCCGCTAAAGATGCACAGCCCTCCTATGAAGCCGCTCGTGATGAGCTCGCCGAAATCGTTGAATCGCTAGAAGATGGCAGCGCAACCCTGGAAGAGTCACTTAAGTTATGGGAGCGCGGTGAAGAGCTGGCAAAGATCTGTCAGCAATGGCTCGATGGCGCCAAGAAGAAGTTAGACGCGGCCAAAGTGAGTTCTACTAAGTCTGAGGAGAAGTAAGTGGCTCCAACTTTTTCCTACTCTGACATGCTGCCGATCGGACCGGACACAACCAAGTATCGCCTTTTGACCAAAGAAGGTGTGAGCGTTGAAAAGTTAGGCGATAAGCAATTTCTTCATGTGACAGCAGAAGCGCTCACACTCCTTACCGAAACAGCGATACACGATATTTCACATTACCTGCGCAGTGAGCATCTAGAGCAACTCTCAAAGATTCTCACCGATCCAGAAGCTTCCGCTAATGACCGCTTCGTGGCGCTGGACTTATTAAAAAATGCCAATATTGCCGCCGGTGGAATTTTGCCGATGTGCCAAGACACCGGCACGGCTCTGATTATGGGCAAGAAGGGGCAATACGTATTAACTAGTTCAAAAGATGAAGTCGCACTTGCCCAAGGGGTCTATGACGCATTTACCAAGTTAAACCTGCGCTATTCACAGATGGCTCCCACCACAACCTGGGAAGAGAAGAACACCGGCAATAACTTGCCAGCTCAAATTGAGATTTATGCAGATAGCGAGCATGCTGATGAGTACAACTTCATGTTTATCGCCAAAGGTGGCGGAAGTGCCAACAAATCTTTCCTCTATCAAGAGACTAAGGCAGTACTTAACCCAACCTCATTTTTAAATTGGCTTGATGAAAAACTCCGCTCGATTGGCACAGCAGCATGTCCGCCGTATCACTTAGCTATTGTTATTGGTGGCACCAGCGCTGAATACACGGTTAAGACAGCAAAGCTTGCCAGCACCCATTACCTCGATAACTTGCCTACTTCAGGAGATGGTGTTTCCGGTCATGGCTTTCGCGATCTCGCCCTGGAAGAAGAAGTCTTTAAGCTCACGCAGAAGTTAGGTATTGGCGCCCAGTTTGGCGGCAAGTACTTCTGCCACGATGTCCGAGTCGTTCGCCTGCCTCGCCATGGGGCATCACTTCCCATTGCTATTGCCGTCTCCTGTTCGGCAGATCGCCAAGCAAAGGCGAAGATCACTAAAGATGGAATATTCATTGAGCAGCTAGAGACTGAGCCAGCACACTTCTTGCCAGAAACTACTGATGAACATTTGGATGACAACGTCGTAAAAGTTGATTTGAATCAATCTATGGCTGCTATTCGGGCCGAGCTTTCCAAGTACCCGGTAAAGACTCGACTGTCATTAAGTGGCACCATTGTGGTGGCTCGCGATCTTGCTCACTCCAGAATTAAAGAGATGCTAGATGCCGGCAAAGAGATGCCGGAATACTTAAAGCAGCACGCCGTTTATTACGCAGGTCCAGCAAAGACACCAACCGGGATGGCCTCTGGTTCATTTGGACCAACAACTGCCGGCCGAATGGATTCATATGTGGATCAATTCCAAGCAGCTGGTGGATCACTTGTCATGTTGGCCAAGGGAAATCGATCTAAGGCTGTCACCGATGCATGTAATAAACATAAGGGTTTCTATCTCGGTTCCATTGGTGGGCCGGCAGCCCGCCTGGCTCAAGATTGCATCAAGAAGGTGGAGGTCTTAGATTTTGCAGATCTGGGCATGGAAGCTGTCTGGAAGATTGATGTCGTTGATTTCCCGGCGTTTATTGTTGTTGACGATAAGGGAAATGATTTCTTTGCCGAGACGATGCGCCCGCTAACTATCGGGGTTAAGCCTTAGTTTCTAGTAGTAACGACTGCGCTTGAACTTAGACCAAGCACCACAAGGTGTGTCATAACGGCCTTCGATGTAGCGAAGCCCCCAACGAATCTGGGTGACCGGATTGGTGCGCCAATCATCAGAGATGAGATCCATCTTCGATGCCGGTAGGGCTTGCGCAATTCCGTGGGCACCAGAGCGGTAGTTATGTGCTTGGTAATTCCAGTGACTCTCTTTGGTCCATAAGTTATTGAGGCAGCGATACTGCTCGCCATCCCAACCATATTCATCGGCCATGATCGCCTTAGTTACATTCTTGGCGCCAACGATGCCGCGAGCTAATTCGACCTGGCGACTTAAGGTGGCAACGATTGCCATCTCAGACATCTGGCTAGTAAGTGATGCCATCGGCAGCCCGCTGGTGACTCTTAAATTCTTAGCCATTGGATTCTGGCTGGTCAGATTTACTGAGTCAGGCAGAGCTAGCCGGCTCGTCATAGGAAAATCCAGACCGTAGGCACTTGGCTGGGCCACGGCGAGTAAGAGCATCGAAGCGACTGTCGCCCAGAGCGCCGGCTTGGTGACTCGGCCGACGGTAAAGGATGCAAGGGCGGCGAAGAATTGGCGCAGCTCTGATCTCATCTTCGGTACTCCTTTCATCCTCGTTCATCTCCAGTTAATACTGCAGTCATCTCTGACCTGCTTTGCCCATGGCACCATGACCTCAAAGATGAGGTTATGACTTAAGGGAAGGGCTTAATCGTGTCTAGTCAGGGGGTGAGTCGCAAATTTAACCCTGCGTGGGTCGCAAATTCACAGAGAGAGGGGTGGCTGTGGATAGGTAAAAGCCCAGGTCAGCTAGGGCAAAGTCCTATATGTCCGATTTGTTACTGTGAGATTTAAATAGGGGTCAAATCACCCGGCTTAGGGTTGCGGGCCTTCCAGTAACTCAGTGACCAGAGCGGCAATAGGTGAACGCTCTGATCTAGTCAGGGTCACATGGGCAAAGAGCGGGTGGCCCTTGAGCGTTTCCACCACGGCGACCACACCATCATGGCGGCCAACGCGCAAGTTATCGCGTTGGGCAACGTCGTGGGTGAGAACTACCCGTGATGCCTGGCCAATTCTAGATAGGACGGTCAGCAGGACTCCGCGCTCTAGTGATTGGGCTTCATCAACAATGACAAAGGAGTCGTGCAGCGAGCGCCCGCGGATGTGGGTTAGCGGCAGAACTTCAATTAGACCTCTGGCAATGATTTCATCGATGACCGCTTGGCTAACCAAGGCGCCCAAAGTATCGAAGACGGCCTGGGCCCAAGGCGACATCTTCTCGCCTTCACTGCCCGGTAAGTATCCAAGCTCTTGTCCGCCGACCGGATAGAGCGGGCGGAAGATGACAACTTTCTTATGAAGACGCTTCTCCATCACCGCTTCAAGTCCGGCGCAGAGAGCCAGTGCTGACTTACCTGTTCCGGCTCGTCCCCCGAGTGAGATGATGCCAATGGATTCATCAAGTAAGAGATCTAGTGCAATGCGCTGCTCGGCGCTGCGACCATGAAGACCAAAAGCTTGGCGGTCTCCGCGCACCAATTGCAGTTGCTTGCTCTCTGTCACGCGGGCAAGTGCGCTTCCCTTTTCCGAGTGCAGCACGATTCCAGTATGAACCGGAAACTTATGAGCACATTCGTGGTCGGTGCGATCAGATGAGTAGAGCTCATCGATGGTGCTATGGCCAACAGATACTTCTTCAATGCCGGTCCAGCCGCTATTAGAGACAAGCTCTGCTAAATACTCTTGGGCTTCGACTCCTACAGATGATGCCTTCACGCGCAGCGGAAGATCTTTGGTCACAAGAACCACGTTCTTGCCATCAGACATCAGGTTCTTGGCAATAGCCAGGATGCGCGAATCATTGGTGCCATCGCGCAAGAAACCGTGGGGCAAGGTGCTCAAATCTGTGTGATTAAGTTCGACCGAGAGCGTTCCACCTTCAGGTGTAATCGTCAGAGCTGAATCGAGGCGACCATGTTCAATCCGAAGATCATCAAGTGCGCGAAGGGCGGCGCGGGCAAAGTAGCCAAGTTCAGGATGGTCGCGTTTGGTTTCTAACTCACCGATAACAGCTATCGGAATAATGACTTCATGTTCTTCAAATTTGGACATTGCCCCGGGATCTGCCAGGAGTACTGATGTATCTATTACATAGGTTTTACGGGCGGAATTGCTCTTCTTTGAAGTAGCCAAGGCCTAACCATTCTCTGTAGTTGTAATCATGGGGAAGAGACTGGGTGGTGCTTCTGACTTGCAAAAGATAGAACGAAAGAAATGGACTATTGGTGCGACACGCCATCAATGGTTGAGATGTAATACAACGTTTACCTGACTGGGTTTACCTGGCTGGGCCGTACTTCTTCGTGATTCGGCGCTCTGCAATAAATGATGCAACCGGCAGTGTTCCCGCAGCAATCAGGGCAATAATGGTCACAAATTTCATTCGCTTCTGAACGCCAATTTGAAGGACGGTCAGGATGTAGACGATGTAGAGATAGCCGTGGGCGATCGGAATGAAGATGAGCCAGCCGTTGTTCTCCAGTGCATCAAAGAAGTATTTAGCCGGCAGATAGCCAAAGACGAGCAAGAGCAGATTTACGCCGCAGAGCACAGCTAGCAGGCGAAAACGGGTCAGTGCCCCTGTGGAGGTTGGTTGCGTCATAGGTAGAACTCTATAACTTTTCTTCGCGGCGCTTATAGAAGGGGGCATATAAAACTAGGCCGGCCATAAACCACCACACAACCACATAGGAAATATGTTGCCAGTAGTAGCCGGGCACACCCGATGAGAGTGTGGGTGCCAAAATTCTGGTCCGGGTAATGGCGCCATTTCGGGTCTGCTCACTTTTTTCTAGAATGAAACCGTCATAGAGCTGGTAGTTGGTTGCGGAAACCAGAATGCTGCTATCAAGTCGAGAGATCTGAGATGGGGTGTTTGTGGCGCGATCATCGAATTGGCGCGGCATTACGGTGCCAGTGATTTCAACCTTGGTTGACATCGCTATTTCTGGTGATTGCAACCGCTCTTTCCATAGTCCGCGCACCACAAGAATTGCGGTATCTGTCTCGTTTTGCAGTAGCGCTACTTCCCAGTCAGCGACTTTGCCATTGCCATCAATTTGATTGGGGGCTTTGTAGTTGGCGATGTAGTTACCAGATGTGCGCACCTGCTTGCCAACACTTGTGGCCGGGATTGTCCCCGTGGGAGTTGCTAGTTCTGTCAGTGGATAAATTCTGCTATCAATCGGTGCCACCGTGGGATTGCTCATTTCATTGGCACGATCTAGCTGCCAGAGGCCAAGTCCAATCAAAATAGTCACCAGAAAAAGAACGAGCAGAGCTTCACCCAGTCGCTGGATTGCTGACTTCTTAATTCTCGCCCTCATTCTCCTGGCGTAGCTGCTCCCGTTCTTGCATACGGGTATAGCGCTTATAGAAATTACGGAGCAAAAACGCGACGGTCGAGAACAGGGCAATCATTGTCAGAGAGCCAGCGACACCTACTTCAACGTCTTTTGCCATGAGAAGATTCTCCCATGCCGCCAGAAAACGACCAATTCGATTTTAACGATCGATATGGAATCACTCCTGCCCGCGCGTGGGTGAAGTATGCAGCTGGCTTCGCAATTGTTGGCGGAGCGTGGTTACTGTGGGCGGGCCTGCATCAAGCTAACCCTGCGCTTCGTTATGAACTTATTTCATTTTCCACTACCGATCCGCGTAAGCCGGAGATTCGATTCTTGGTTCAACGCGCCGATGGCGCAAAGGAAGTTCAATGCACACTCGTCGCGCGCGATTATGAGAAGAACGTCGTGGGACAAATTGATATCACTATCGCAGCTGGCGAAACCTATCTTGAGCCCACATATATCGTTCCTACCCGCGCAGATGCGGTCAATGTGGGCATTTCACGTTGTCGCACTCTGCCCTAGGATTGCCCTCTATGACTGCGCAACAGACCTGGCTTACCCAAGAAGCAGCTGATCGTTTAGCTGCCGAACTGGCGAGCCTAGAAGGTCCGGGACGTAAAGAGATTACCGGCAAGATTGAGGCAGCCCGCGCCGAAGGAGATTTGAAAGAGAACGGCGGCTATCACGCAGCTCGCGATGAGCAAGGAAAGATGGAAGCGCGCATTCGCCAGATCAAGCAGATGTTAGAAAATGCTCATATCGGAACGCCACCAGCCAGCGCCGATGGAAAAGTGGGAGCAGGGATGGTTGTTACTGCAGCCATTGCCGGAGATGAGATGAAGTTCTTACTTGGTTCTCGCGAAATAGCATCCGGTGATCTCGATGTGTATTCCGAGAAATCACCACTGGGAGCAGCTGTGTTGGGCGCAGAAATTGGATCTACCGTTTCATATACCGCACCCAATGGCCGCGATATCAAGGTCGAGATTAAGAGCGCCGAGTTTTATAGTTAATCTGCATAGTTACGATATTTACGAACGCTGAGCGGAATAAATATCACCATAATGATAATCATGTAAATCAGTGAGGTTATCAGTGGATTCTCACTGGGAAAAGAACCAGCAGTTGCGCCAAATTGGTTTTCTAGGCCAAAGAGTTGGCGGCAGGCAGCCACCATGGTTGAGACTGGATTCCACTCTGCGAAGTACTGCAAGATACGTGGCATTCCGGTTGTTGGAGCAAAGGCATTTGATAAGAAAGTTAGCGGGAATGTCACGATGAAGCTGACGTTTTGCACCACCCGCGCATCAGATGCGGAGAGCCCAACCAGGACTCCTACCCACGAGAGCGCGTAACCAAAGCAGAGTAAGAAGATAAATCCGAGGGCGATGCTGCCAAAACCACTAGAGGGGCGCCATCCGACTACAAAACCTGCAATACCCATGACGGCCAGCACCACGATATTAAGAAGTGAATCACCCAATGTGCGACCAATGACTAGCGCTGATTGTGAGATAGGCAGTGATCTAAATCGATCAATCAGCCCCTTCTTCATATCTTCAGCTAAACCAGAGGCGGTGCCAGCTAAGGTAAAAGCAACGGTTTGCACAAAGATGCCGGGCATCAATAACTGCACATATCCACCAGGTTGGCCAGTATCAATCGAGCCGCCAAATACATAGCGGAAGAGAAGTACGAACATCACTGGCTGAATTGTTGAGAAGATGAGAACTTCAGGCACGCGAGAAAGAAGCAGTAACTGTCTACGGGTAATAATTGCTACATCGTTGATCGCGCTCATTTTCTGCCCCTCTTCTTCTCTGCCACTTCTTCCTTCTTCTCCTCTGCCACATGGCCAGTCAATGAAAGAAATACATCATCAAGTGATGGGCGCTTTAAGCCAACATCTAGTGCATGGATCCCAGCAGCATCGAGTGATTTCAAGACTTCAAAGAGAGCAGCCGAGCCAGTAGAGACTGGGGCAGAGATTAATCGCAGGCCTTCATCGAGGCTCGCTTTATGATCACTGACCGCGCCAACAATTTCCAGAGTCTTTGCCACGTGCACTTGTTCTACAACTACTTCCAGACGTTCCCCACCCACCTGTTTTTTCAAGGCATCTGATGTTCCGCGAGCAATTACTTTTCCAGTATCAATTACCACGATGTCATCTGCTAATTGATCTGCTTCTTCTAGATATTGAGTTGTTAACAGCAGCGTTACCCCGCCTTTTACTAGCTCTTGAATAACTCCCCACATCTCCTGGCGACCGCGTGGATCAAGGCCAGTAGTAGGTTCATCGAGAAAGAGAACTTTTGGTTTAACAATTAGAGATGCTGCTAAATCTAGCCGGCGGCGCATTCCACCTGAATATGTCTTAATCGGGCGCCTGGCTGCCTCTGTCAGTGAAAATCTTTCCAGGAGTTCATTTGCTCGAAGAACAGCGTTCTTCTTACCTAGGTGATAGAGCTCACCGAACATCACTAAGTTGTCATATCCGGTGAGAATTTCATCAACTGCAGCGTATTGACCCGATAAACCAATAACTTCGCGCACTTTCTCAGGATTTTTCATCACATCAATGCCAGCAACTGATGCAGTTCCAGAATCAGCGCGCAATAAAGTTGTCAGAATGCGTACAACTGTTGTTTTACCTGCTCCATTGGGTCCAAGCACGCTGAGAACTGTGCCTTCTTCAACATCCAGGCTCAATCCATCGAGTGCTCGAACTTTTCCTTTGTCATAAGTTTTTACGAGGCCGTCGGCGATAACTGATTTCACGAGGTAAACTTACCAATCTATGACAACCAATGCGCCTTCCAAGGAACACTCACACCGCGAGATTATGATCATTCTCAGCGGCCTCATGACGGGAATGCTCCTTGCGGCGCTGGACCAGACAATTGTCTCCACTGCCCTTAAGAGCATCGTGGAAGATTTCAATGGACTTGAGCATTACACCTGGGTTGTCACCGCTTACTTGCTGACTTCTACTGCTTCTACACCGCTTTACGGAAAGATTTCTGACTTATACGGTCGACGTATCGTCTTCCAATTCGCAATCGTGACATTTTTACTTGGCTCACTGGCAGCAGGTGCAGCACAAAATATGTCTCAACTTATTGCTACTCGCGCACTTCAAGGTTTAGGTGCGGGCGGATTGATGGCTCTCACATTTGTGATCATCGGAGATATCGTTCCACCGCGCGAACGTGGCCGTTATCAAGGTTATTTTGGGGCAGTCTGGGGACTTTCATCTGTCGCTGGCCCATTACTGGGTGGTTTCTTTTCAGATCACGCAACAATCCTTGGAGTCACAGGCTGGCGCTGGATTTTCTACATCAACATCCCATTTGGAATTGCAGCGCTACTTATCACTTCCGCAGTGCTCCATATTCCTAAGGTAAAGCGGGAACATTCAATCGATTACTTGGGAGCGCTCCTGCTTGTTTCAACTGTCGCAACAACACTCTTAGCAGTTTCAATCTATGGTCCGCGCGATGGTTGGACTAACTCCCTGACCCTGACATATTTGTTTATTGGAATTCTGCTCACAGTCCTCTTCCTCTATTGGGAGTCTCGAGCAACTGAACCAATCATTCCGCTCTATCTCTTTAAGAATCACACCTTCACGGTTACATCTGTTCTTGGTGCCATCATCGGTGCTGGAATGTTCGGTGCGATTGTTATGTTGCCGCTCTATATGCAAGTTGTGAAGGGCTACACCGCAACCGATGCTGGGTTAAAACTGATTCCACTCATGCTCGGAATCGTCTCAACATCCATTATGAGCGGAAAATTGATTACTAAGCACGGCCACTACAAGCGCTATCCAATAGCTGGCACAGCACTGATGGCACTTGGCATCTTGGCTATGACTCGCTTGCAAATCGATACTCCGTATTGGGAGCTATCAATTTATGCAATTATGGTTGGTGCTGGCCTAGGACTATCAATGCAGACCATCGTTATTGCACTGCAGAACGCCGTTGAATTTAAAGATATGGGCGTAGCAACTAGTTCAAATACCTTCTTCCGTTCACTTGGATCGGTATTTGGAACAGCCATTTTCGGAACCATCCTGACCAACCGACTCGGTCATTACCTACTCGGTGCTGGTTTTAATGAATCAGATGTAGCAAAGATTCAGAGTAATACCGCTGCAATTGGCTCACTCCCTGCTGAAGGAAGAATGACGGCTCTTAATGCTTTCGTAGATTCTTTCCATGTTGTATTCCTGGTCGCAGCCCCGGTTGTGGCAGTAGGCCTACTCTTCGCACTAGCCCTACGCGAAACACCACTGCGCACCAATGCCGACTATGCAACGGCTCGTAACGATGCAGCTGGTGAGGCGCTCGGGTAGTCCGAGGCTTTCAAAACCTTCGTGAGAAATAAATTCACCAATCCATTTGCGGAGTTCCCGCGCGAGGTTGGTGTCATTGTCTTTGCCTCGTTCTTTGTGGCAGTGGGCTTCGGAATCATCGCACCCACGATTCCACTCTTCGCTAGATCATTCGGGGTCAATAACGCACAAGTTGGAGCCATCGTCTCCACTTTTGCCTTTGCTCGTTTTGCATCAGGTTTATTCTCAGGAAAACTAGTGGATAAATTTGGTGAACGATGGGTCTACTCGATTGGAATTGGCTTTGTAGCTCTGACTTCATTTGCCGCAGGCCTTGCTCAGAACTACGAACAGCTACTGATTTTTCGCGCAGTGGGCGGAATCGGATCTTCTATGTTCTCAGTTGCTGCCGGTTCAATTCTTATCCGTGCAGTCGATGATGATCATCGTGCCCGTGCACAGTCCTTATATAACGGAACTTTCCTAGTAGGGATGATGGCTGGTCCTGTACTAGGCGGGGCTCTCTCAGGCTTCTCACTTCGTGCACCGCTTTTGATTTATGGTGTATTCCTTCTCGGTGCAAGTTCATCTGGTGCAATCTTGCTCCGTAATTCAGCGCTAGCCGCCAAGCCAAATTCTCAAGAAGAGCGCGAGGTCGTCACTCTCAGATCCGCCCTTCTGCTCAAGCCCTACAGAATTGCCCTGGTTATTTCTTTCTGTACTGCATGGTCACTTTTTGGGATGAGCCGTTCATTGTTACCCCTCTTCATGGTTGAGGAAATTAAGGTGAGTCCTAGTTTTATGGGTCTTGGTTTTACAATCAGCACAATTATTCAAGGTGCCGTGCTCATGCGAGCCGGAAAGTTCTCAGATGAGAGTGGAAGAAAGATTGCCTCAATTATTGGAACGTCACTTCTAGCTCTCTTCTCCCTGACTCTTGCATTCACAATTCACCCTTGGATGTTTATCCTCGCTTGCGTTGTGGTTGGCATCGGTGGCGCCTTTTTATCAACTACACCTTCATCAATCGTGGGTGATGTTCTTGAAGGCAAAGGTGGCCAAGTCATTGGCTTATTCCAAATGGCAGGAGACGCCGGCGCCATGGTTGCGCCAATTGTTTTGGGTGCGATTGCTGACCACTACGGCTTCCGTCCGGCATTCTTACTCACCGCCGCACTCATGGTCGTGGCTCTGCTTGTCACAATAAAATTGCCCGAGACGCGGGCTTCGCATCTCGGGCAGTCTCAGTAATTATTCTTGACTGACTATTAGTCACCACTACGTAGAATTGAAATCAGTCGCAGTACTTCAAGATAGAGCCAGACCAAGGTAACCATGAGGCCAAATGCACAACGCCATGATTCCTCTTGTGGTACCCGAGCTGCAACAGCCTTCTCAATCTGATCTAAATCCATCACGATAAACATTGATGCAAGTGCTACTCCACCTACCGAAATAAGTAGGCCGAGGGCTCCACTGGGAAAGCCAATAAAGATTGTCGCTACACCGAAGATGACATACCCAATAAGTGAGCCCATCATGATGCGACTGAACTTTGGTGTTACCCGAATCTTGCCACTGCGATATGCCAGGAGAACTCCACCGAAGGCACACGCTGTTGCAATAACAGCTTGACCAACAATTCCGTTATAGGAATCGTTATAGAGGCGGCTGATTGTTCCAAGCGCCAAACCTTGCGCTGCGGCATAAGCAATAACTAGTGGTGGGCGAACTTTCTTAGAAAATGAATTGACCATCGCGAGGATAAATCCACCGATGAATCCGATGAGAGCAAGTGTTGGACTATTTGCACGCCAAGCAAAAGCTCCGACTGTAACCAGTACAGCAAAGAGTCCTGCTGTCTTAATGACAACATCGTCAATAGACATTGGTGCAGATGATGGGCGAGCCTCGATTGTGTTGAGGTCGCGATTACCGACTGCATCACCGTTGATACGAGCGAAACCGCGGCCACTAAGGACTGGGTTAGAACTGCGCATTAATTTCTCCTTATATCTGTGCGAGAACGAGCTCTCGTACGACATATAACGTACGGCAAAGTGAGAAAATTTCCAGTTTTAAGGTCTAAATACGCTCAGCGAACGGGTGTGTAGGGTCCGAGCACGCCACCTTTACGGAAAACATACTGGTTTAGGTGCAGATTTCGGGATTTAAAGCCGGCAGCTGAAGCTAGGAGATAGTAATTCCACATCCGCCTAAAGCGCAGATCGTATTGAGGTATCTCATCCCACTTGGAGTTAATGTTTTTATACCAGTGGAGCAATGTGGTCTCGTAATCGAGTCCAAAATTATGTGTGTCCTCCAGGACAAAACGTCCCTCGGCGGCCTGGGTAATCTGCCCAGGAGATGGGATAACTCCCCCAGGGAAGATATATCTATTGAAAAATGGGTCGGTATTACTCTGGGGCACAGTGCTTGAAATGAGGTGGTGCAGCATAATTCCGTCATCAACGAGTAATTCATCGCACTTGGCAAAGAACTCTTTGAAGTTTTTAGGCCCCACATGCTCCATCATTCCTACCGAGACGATGCGGTCAAATCGTCCAGTGAGCTCTCGATAATCCATTTGCACAAAATTAATGTTGAGCCCAGCTGACTTCTCGCGGGCCAGCAGAATCTGTTGATCCGCCGGGGAAATTCCGGTTGCAATAACCCCATAATTTCTCACCGCATGGCGCAAAAACCCTCCCCATCCGCTTCCAATATCAAGCAGAGTCATGCCTTTTTCCAGCTTTAGCTTTCTACAGATCAAATCAAATTTAGCAATTTGTGCTTCATCTAAAGTCTTTGCATTCTGCCAATAGCCACAGCTATAGGCCATTTCACTATCAAGCATTCGCGTGTATAAATCATTACCGATGTTGTAGTGATGTTTAGCATTCTTTGCAGCTTTAGATTTAGTCTGCATATTTACAATCCTTGATTTCAGCGCGCTTGCAATAAGCGGGATCGATGGCTTGAGAAAGGATGTGGCATCCACAGATAACAACCTGGTGAGCATCTCATCAATATCTTGGCACTCCCACCAACCTTCCATGTAGGCCTCACCAAGACCAAGCTGATGCTGAGATGTAATGCGATCCCACAGTTTTTCATTCTTTACATGAATACTCCAGGGCTCGCTGGAACCCAGGGGCACATTGCACTTTTCAAGAATAGAAAGACAGAGCTCTTTGCTGCTCATTTATTCACCCACAAATATTTCTTGCGTTAGATCGAGCAGCTCATATCTGAACCACAGCACATCGGAGACTTAATCTTTCCTTCGCACTTTGGGCAACGAGAAATCTGAACGTTGCTGCCATCGGCAAGAGCAAGAGAGTCATTGACTAAAGGTAAGTTGCACTTTGCACAGCTTGCATTAACTGACATTTCGCACTTGGCGCATGAGTAAGTCGCGATCATTTTTTAAACTCCTAGTTCTCGGCTGAATTGGAAAATTTTACTTTCCCGCTCGGGATTATTCAAGAGGATTTGAGTTTTTTGTGCTCAGAAGGGTTAGCTCTAATACGGGAGCGAAACTAGAAAGCTCGGACTGGGCGAGTGGAGCTATCGCCATTCTTGCCACCGCTGGTGACCGCACCGACTGTGTCGCCAATGTAATATCCCAGCTCGCGTGTATATGGTGGATCTCCAGCATGATTAACTTCAGCCCATGCTATTTCTGAGGAACTGTAGAAGTGAGTATTAGGCATACCCAGTAAATTGGGTGTTGCACTTGCATTGGAGCACAGTGTGTCATCAGAAACCCATGCCTGTCCGCGCACGTATTTACACAATTGATTGAGCTCGCCATAAGAAGGCATGGCCCAATCAGTTTTATATCCTCCGTTATATGCACGCGCCGCACCAGCTGCATATGAATTGGTTGAAGCATCGTAGGCACCACTCATTGAAACAATGAGGCTGGTGTTCTTTAGCCCCATTCCGATCAGCAGGTTATTCCCAATGCCATTAGCTCCAGCAGCGTCACGTGTTGCTTTGTTATAAAGAGATCCGCTGTAATTACACGCAATTCGCGGTGCGCTATCTAGCGCTCCAGTGTCATAACAATTTGAGACAGTCGAGGCCCAGTTACCACTAGGTTTGTCAGTTGCTCCTGGGAACCAAGTAGCAGGTGCTGCCTCTAAGTATTTACAAGTCTGAGAGTAATTTTCTCCACAGGTAAAGCCTGCAGATGTATAAAAAACTGTTCCGCCACCAGGACCCACATCACCGACTGAACATGCCCCACCTTGAGCGCAACTCCATGTCGAGTGAGTCGAGCTTTGCATTGTGATCTTATATACCGATGATGAAAGCGCGATTGGGTTAGTAAAGCTGACCGTAAAGGTACCTGAGCCACTTGAAATAGTGGTTCCGTAACTACTAGTAAATGTGCCACCGTCGTTATAGATCACCACTCCGCTCAAGGTGGTATTCATGATTGCAACCGGGGCGCTGTCGCTATTTCCATATGCACCAATTGAAAAATCAGCCCCATAACAACTCGTAGGGATATTAGAGACTTTAATTGAACTCAAGTAATGGCTACCACCAGCACCTACCTCATTAACAAATGTGGAATAAGGGGTCACAGTCAGGCTTTGACCTCCGGAGCACGCAACAGTCTGTGAGACCGCTTGACCGAATTCTATTCCAGCCCCTGAGTTCAGTGAGATATTTCCAGCAAGGGTGCTTTGAAAAAAGAAGATGGAGGCGATAATGACTACCGCACTGGTCAGATACTTATTCTGAAACTTTTTACCAGTCTTCGCTTCAATGGGGTCATCGTGATAGAAGTCTTCAGACACGATGCGCTCCCCTCTCGGCTAGCGGCTAGCCGTTGCTGGCAATGCCTGATTGTACGTGCCCCCAATCGGACTCGAACCGATACTGGAAGGATTTTAAGTCCTCTGTCTCTGCCTTCGCAGGACCGCTGCTAACGGCGACGTGTCCTAATGATTTCTAGCGGTTTAGGCGTTCCCGGATTCTCGCAATAATATTTAAAAGGGACGTGGCGCGCGCTTTAAAGCTATTCTCAATCTCGGCAGCTAAGTTCTGTATCTCTAATGGAGTATCCAGCGCACTACTTTGCGACTTTCTCAGCCCATTTACTATTGAAGTCTTGTGTTTTGACTGTGCAGGAACTAAGCCCACATTAGCTAGATCTGAATAGTAAAAGACCTGATGGGTGGCGACTCGATCTACCGTGCCGTACTTAATGACTACTTTCTCCAATTCTTGGAAATCTCCCTTAGCTGCTTGGGAAAGACCCAAAATTTCTTTGTTGATAGAGTCTATATTCTGCTCAGTAGAACCACTCACATCCGCAGCTTGGAATTGGTTAGAAAGTACTTTCCGTGTTTCTGCAACCGCTTTAAGAATTTCTGCCTTTGCCTTAGCGATTGCCGCCTCACGTAAGCGGCGTTGCTCTTCGGAGGACAACTGCTTATTTTCAGATGTATTGATCACGAATACATTAGCCAGTGTGATGATTGGGTCCTCAGTAATCGCTACTTGAATTTGCCCGTTCATGCTCGCAGATCCAATTTTTGTCGCGACTCCGCCAATTATCATCCACGCTGTCGCATTCTTTTCAATGGCTGAGTTAGTAATAGTGAGTTGAATTGGGTTACGTGCAGAAACTACACGTTTTGCAATACTTATATCATCACCAGTTGACCAGGAGAGTGCGAAATTTACCAAGTAGTCATAGGAGCTGTTAATTAGATTTTTTGCAGCATTTTGGTTTGTTAGGCGCCAAAAAATAACTTCTGTCCCTGCATCAAAAGTGTTAGACGGAATTACTACTCTAACTGAACTATTACCCCCATCTGACGATACCGTGGCATCGACTGATTCGCTTCCTAAAATGTTCCAAGTAAGAACTTTTGCTATATCTGAATTGCTTGTCCTGGCCAAAGAAGTCTGGCGCCATTGTGCAGTGAGATTTATATTTGCCTTGGCCACCGTATACATCGCCCCCGGCTGGTAAGAGCTAGAACCATCACTCCATCCGACAAATGTAAAATTGGCGCGAGTAGGTGCTGCTGCCACTGAAAAAGTTTGAGCTTCCACATACGTCGCTCCACTCGGCATACCTGAAACGGAATCAAGAGTTCCTTGGGAATAAGTCATCGTTCTGTAAACGGTAACTCCGGGAGTTGCTGAGATCGCAGTTGATGCTACGCCTGCACCATAGGGGGTGACTGCCCGCAATTTAATTTGATAAGTTATTGAATTAGTTAAAGTACTTATTGTCATTGAATCTGAAACAGCTGGTGGTGATAAGGCAGTCCAAGAGCCACCGTTATTTGTTGAGTACTCGTAATTTGCTATTGAAAATCCACCATTATTTTCAGGTATGGAAAACTTCACTGAGACTGCACCATCAAGAGCGGTATAACTCAAATTTCTCGGTTGAGTTGGGGGTCCCACCGGTGTAACTGATCTGGAGACTGAATAAGTGCCAACGCCATTGGCATTCCGGGCCGCAACACGGAACGTATATGGCGTGCCGTTAGTAAGCCCCGTCACGGTTTCCGCGGTCGTGGGATGAGCTACCACTGAATAGCTCTTATATGCAGAATCGCTCTCTGAAGATTCCTTGTAATCAACTAAATAGTCAACTGGTAACTCGCCACCAATTGGTGCTTGCCAATCGACAACAACCTGGCCATTGCTTGCACTTACTGGTAATTGCGCTGCGCTCAATGGAAATCTAAAAACTACTGCGCTGCCATCTGGAAAGTCCCAACCTTTGCCATTAAAACCGGTTCCCCGTGCAGCGTTGCAAGAAACTGTGCAGTCTGTTCTTGGATTAGCGATAGCTGGATGATTAGATTCGGTCGCCGGTGACCAAATCACATTCTCCAAACCAGTACGAAGGTCACCTAGGGTTGGCGAATAACTCCCCCATGCAATTTGACCTTCCGATGAATACCAGTTGGTTAGATAATTATTCATTAATAAATAACCGTCTAGATTAATATCTCGTGCATCTGCGGTGCTTCTACCAACCGCAACTTGTGCTCCCGGATAAGTAAGAAGAGTCTTGCCATTAATGGCTCCAGCCCAGTCCTCTTGTCCGCCGACACCAGGACCTCCACCAATTCCTGTGTAATGGTCCCCACCCATTGCTAAAATATAGATATAAGTTTCACCGATTTGCGGCACCACATCTTGGTTGGACATCGCGGCAACTTGGTCGTACCACGAGACATCGTTCTGCCAAAAAAGGCGCGAAACATTTCTGTCATCTCCCATCCACGCAGCAAAATCGTTATCAGTTATTAGTCCCAAAGTGACCGATTCAAATCCTGGTGCCAATGGTGCTGCAATGGAGGAGGGCATTCCAACGAAGGCAAATGTGCATAGAAGTGTTATCGACACCCCACGCGTAATCCTTCGTAGCATTACAGAAGTTTAATGATTCCCATCCAAAATGCACCTGAAGAGTGATGGAATTCACCTTAAACCTATTTCTTGGTGCCCCCAATCGGACTCGAACCGATACTGGAAGGATTTTAAGTCCTCTTAGCAGCATTTGCTGGACTTACTGGAATTGATAAACTGAAAATTAAAGCTACGGTTAAAATCCTTTTCATTTCTTCACCTTATACCCGGTAGGGCACTTAGGATTCTTCCCAATCACTTTCAGGGAACTCTTGCCTTTGATGCAGGTAATGGATTTATCCTTAGCTACAGGCTTGGCTGCTGCTTTATCTGCTGCTGCTTTATCTGCGGCAGCTTTCTCTGCGGCAGCTTTCTCTGCGGCAGCTTTCTCTGCGGCAGCTTTCTCTGCGGCAGCTTTCTCTGCGGCAGCTTTATCTGCTGCTGCTTTCTCCTGAGCTGTTAGTTCACGCATTTCGAAATTCGCAACATTGGTCCAACCAGTTAGTGGCTCTTCGGTTGTGTGCTGTCCTACCGTATCTGTTAAGACCAAAATTAAGCGATAGGTACCCAGTGGGTTTGTCTTCTCGGTAGGAATTTTACAGTTCCAAATTCCTTCTTTTCGATCTCCTGAAGTAAGATAGCAATTCGAGAAGTAGAAAAATAAACTTGGATATTGAAGTGATCTGATTGATGCGACTGGTCCAATTGAATTCAAACCAACGTCGTCTGTTGCTCGGAAGGTTATCTCTACGTTCTCACCAGCTATCACCGAAGCAGCAGTCTTGATTGATGCGTAATCTATTTTCGGTGGAGAATCGATTGCAAATGCGTAATTACCAAAGATTCCATTGAAGACAACAACCACTGTTAACGCAACTTTGAGATGCGACTTCATTAGTACAGGATAGATACTTTAGGAGAAATCTAATAGTACCTAGTACCGATACCTTCCCGCTCAAAGTTAACAACCCCGGGTCCCCCGTAGTCCAATGGCAGAGTCATATGGAGCGCGAGCACTGCTCGAGTGCAGAAGCTCTGGGCTGAGAAATATCGAGGCTCAGAGCTTCGCCTTGGAATCCTTCAGGCTTACTTGAAGCCAAAGAAAGTTGCTCTAGTTAATTCTTAATTGACTCTCAAAAAACTCTGACTGGTCTAACGCGACCGCCCCAGCCTGCGTAGTATTCGCTAATCGATGGATCTGAACCGTAGATTAATTTGTAGCCTGCGATAAATTCATTTGGCGCCACTCCATATGATGAAGAGAGATAAATATTGTCCGCGTCGTTAAAGCCAAGGTTCGCATCGATAGTTGTCCCAGACTTAGAACACTGCACTGCAGTATTTCCAAGCGCACCTATCTGGCCTCTCGCATACTTACATAGCTCGTTTAGTTCTTTAATTGAAGGCAAGAACCACTGCCCTGTGGTCGAAGTCCCAGCAGCACCTGCATAATTCAAAGCAGCTATAAAAGAAAAGCGCGCTGACTTCCCTGATGTCACAGTGTTACTTAAAATTTGTTGAGTGTTTTGATATCCCGTGCCAATGTCTTGTCCTACCGCAATTGAACCGGGGTTAACACTTGCAAACGCGCCATCTGACCAGACTAAATAAGGGTCCTCATTCACATTTGCTCGGGCGCTCAATATGATTCCGTCTGCACCAATATTATTTGGCCAATCCGAAAGACTTGCCCAACCCTTAGGTGCAAACTCTAAATATTGACAAGTTGTATTGCAGGTAGAGCCGATCGAGGTGAAGGGCGTCGCAGAAACATAGAAAACAATGCCGCCACCAGGACCGCGTTCTCCAACGTTATAGACAGGTTTCGTATGGACACCACTTTGAATCGTTAACTTAAATACACTAGCTGAGAGAGCAACTGGGTTAGTGAAAGTTATTGTAAATGTTCCTGATCCACTTGTGATACTCGCGCCTGTAAGTATTCCAACACCAAGTTCAAATGTTCCATTGTTGTTATAGACAACGGCGTTTGTAGATGTGGTGTTAAAGAGCGCAAGTGGGGTGCTACTTGAATTGTTATAGGCGTTGATGGTGAAGTCATCACCGTAACAGGAAGTTGGGATATTGGAGACAGTCACAGATTGCAGGTAGTGAGCTCCGGGAGAACCATTAACAAATGTGGATCGTGGTGTAAGGGTGAGCGAAGTTTCGCCGGAGCAAGCAACGGCCTGAGAAACGCTCTGGCCAAACTCTGTTCCCTGGTTGGAGTTTATTGAGACATTTGCTGCAAGTGTGCTTTGCAGAAAAAAGATGGCACCAACAAGGACTACTCCGCTAGTGAGAAACTTTGAACGCGATGATTTGTTTGAAACCTCATCCACGGGGTCATCGTGGTAGAAATCATCAGACACGATCTACTCTCCCCCTCAATGTCTTCGAGAAGGATAATGTGTAGGGTCAAGGCCTGTCTACCTATACCTTCACGCTCAAAGTTAATAACCCGGGGTCCCCCATAGTCCAATGGCAGAGGCAGATGGAGCGCGAGCTTTGCTCGAGCGCAGATGCGCTGGGCTGAGATTCATCGAGGATCAGAGCATCGCCTTCAAATCCTTCAGGCAGTGTATTAATTGTGTATTAGTTTTGAATTGATACACCTTGAGTTATCGAGAATCAGTGACATAATTTACGCACGAAGATAACTAAATAACCTGCATTTTGTGCCCCCAATCGGACTCGAACCGATACTGGAAGGATTTATCTTTTCCTAGTCTTTTCTTTCCACGCAGCAAAGGGATCCATTAACCCTGGAATGACTAATTACGGCGTAGATGTCATAACTCGGTTTCCAGTTCCTGAACCAGCAACCGCAACAAATGTGCCATTGCCATAGGTAACGCCATACCAGGCGTTATCTGTAGCTGCCGCCCGCGAGGCCCAGTTGATGCCATTTGAGCTAGTCATTACTTGAGTTGAGCTAGATCCTGTAAGAGCAACTGCAACAAATGTTCCATTGCCATAGGTAACGCCATACCAGGCGTTATCTGTAGCTGATGTGCGTGAGGTCCAAGTGGCTCCATCTGTGCTGGTCATAACTCGGTTGCCAGATCCCGTATACGCAACTGCAACAAATGTGCCATTGCCATAGGTAACGCCAGCCCAGAAGTTTTCTGCAGCTGATGTGCGTGAGGTCCAGGTGATGCCATTTGTGCTGGTCATAACTCGGTCGCCAGTTCCTGAAGTGGAAACTGCAACAAATGTGCCATTGCCATAGGTAACGCCCGTCCAGGATTTGTTATTGTCAGCTGCGGCGCGCGAGGTCCAGGTGATGCCATCTGGACTTGTCATCACTCGGTTGCCAGATCCCGAATTAGCAACCGTAACAAATGTGCCATTGCCATATGTAACTTCTTGCCAATCATTATCTGCAGCCGATGTGCGCGAAGTCCAGGTGATTCCATCCGGGCTAGTCATAACTCGGTTTCCAACTCCCGTACTAGCAACTGCAACAAATGTGCCATTGCCATAGGTAACGCCCGTCCAGGATTTGTTATTGTCAGCTGCGGCGCGCGAAGTCCAGGTGATGCCATCTGGACTTGTCATCACTCGGTTGCCAGATCCCGAATTAGCAACCGCAACAAATATGCCATTGCCATAGGTAACGTCATACCAGGAATTATCTGCAGCTGATGTGCGCGAGGTCCAGGTGATGCCAGTGCTTGCACTTGCGGCGTGAACACCACTTTGAATTGTTAACTTAAATACACTAGATGAGAGTGCAACGGGGTTGGTAAAAGTCAGTGTGAATAAGCCTGATCCACTTGTAATACTCGCGTCCGTTAGCGTTCCAACTCCGAGTTCAAATGTTCCATTATTGTTATAAACAACAGCTTTTGTTGATGTGGTGTTAAAGAGTGCTAATGGGGCGCTATTTGAATCTCCGTAGGCATTTATAGTGAAGTCGTTTCCGTAGCAGGAAATTGGAATATTAGAAACAGTCACTGATTGCAAGTAGTGCGTTCCGGGAGAGCCATTGGTAAATGTCGATCGCGGTGTCAGAGTCAGATTTGTATTACCTGAGCAGGCAACGGCTTGTGATACACCTTGTCCAAATTCAATACCCCTACCTGAGTTCAATGAGATATTTCCTGCCAAAGTGCTTTGCAGGAAAAAGATTGAGCAGACAATGACTACGCCAGTGCTAAGAAACTTTGATTGCAGGGATTTTTTAGAAATCTCCTCGATGGGGTCATCGTGATAGAAATCATCAGACACAATCTGCTCCCCCATCCAGCTATACGTGAGAAGGATACTGTGTAGGGGAAATGCCTATAGAACGTGCCCCCAATCGGACTCGAACCGATACTGGAAGGATTTTAAGTCCTCTGTCTCTGCCATTGGACTATGGGGGCCAATGTGAAAGCGCAGTCTACTATGCAAAAAGTTAGCTAATGCCCGCGAACTTAGCGCCCTTTTTCAACACTGAATCGAGCATTGGTTTGGTGAGTTTGCCGGTGAAAGTGTTCTGTTGACTTGGGTGGTAACTACCGATGATTAAGTAGTTGATGTTGTTATGTAAATACTTAATCGTAGTTCCATGTCCAAACTTTGTTGTGGGAATTAGGTGTCCTTGCGCCTTTAGCGACTTGATTAATACCTGCCAGCCAAAGTTGCCAAGTGCGACAAAGGATCTAACCGATGGGGCAATTAGTTGTAGTTCGTTTTCAAAATATGGTGCACATGTGTCGCGCTCTTCGGTAGTGGGTTTATTTTCAGGTGGAGCACAACGCACCGCCATAGAGATTCGAGTCTCTTTAAGCACTTGGCCATCATCGCGCGATGTTGATGTGGCAATCTTTGCAATGCCAATTCGGTGCAGGGAGCCATAGAGCCAATCACCTGAAGCGTCGCCGGTGAAGATACGCCCGGTGCGGTTGGCACCATGGGCACCGGGTGCAAGCCCAACGATGAGCATCTTGGGTGTTGCTGAACCAAAACCTGGAACCGCCTTGCCCCAGTATTTTTCGTTTTCATAAGATTTACGTTTAGTGACAGCTACTTCTTCTCGCCACTGAACTAAGCGAGGGCATTTGCGGCACTTAATGATTGCCTGATCAAGTAACTCAATCGACTTATACAAGTGACCAAGCCATTCCATCGAGAATATCTGACTCCGATGCCACAAATTCCGTAGCGCCGGTTGCAAGCATGATGCGTGAAAGAACCAGTGAACCAGCGCCAATAACATCAACGCGACCTGGATGCATATATCCCAGGGCTTCGCGATCTTCTCGCTTCATAGATAGGAACGCCTTTGAAACAGCATGAACTTTCTCGGCCGAGATTCGGGAAAGGTGAATTGAATATCTGTCATAGGTACTTAGCTCTAGCGCTGCAGCTGCAACAGTAGTTGCCGTGCCAGCGACTGCAATCAAAGTCTTTGATTGAGTTATGGGAACAATTTTGGCTGCTTGGGCAATTGCCTCATCGATATCTTCAATTGCTGCCGCAATTTGGCCCGGGTCGGCATCGCCGCCAGTGAAGTGGCGCTCTGTCATTCTCACGCAACCAATATTCATACTCTTTGCAAATTCCACAGTGGTGGTGCCAAAGACAAACTCGGTAGAGCCCCCACCAATATCGATAACAAGAAAGGGTCCATCTGCGGCCGGAAAATCACGAGTGGCACCTTGGAAGGAAAGTGCTGCCTCTACTTCTCCAGGAATCACTTCAGGAGCGATACCAAGTCGTTCTCTGACGCCATCAATGAATAAGTCTCTATTAGTTGCATCGCGTGTTGCACTGGTGGCACAGAATCGAATCTTTTCAACTCCACGCTTTGCTATCTCGATTGCAAACTTATCCACGGCGGCTAGTGTGCGAATGATTGCATCAGGGTGAAATTGACCAGTCTTATCAACGCCTTGTCCAAGGCGAACTATCTCCATCTCGCGATGGATCTCACGAAAGTGAGCGCCATCAATATCAGCAATCAGTAAACGAATTGAGTTGGTGCCGCAATCAATAGCTGCTACTCGCATGACATCTGCTTCCACCATTCGGGTAGCGCTGCAAGTGCTTCATCTCCAAGTGGGTTTACGCCAGGACCTGCAGAAAGAGAGTGAGCAATCAGTGAGTGCAGGCATTTGACGCGGTTTGGCATACCACCTGCAGAAACATTTTCTACTTCCGGAACATCTATCTGCAACGCAGAACGAGCTGCAATGTAATCATCATGAGCGGCGGCATATTCACCTGCCAATACAGCATCAGTTTCAAGTCGTGCCTGCATCTGACCCATCATGCCGGTTGTTTCCAAGGTTGAAATCGCTGCAGTAAGGCGCGGGCAGGTTGCATAGTAGAAAGTAGGAAATGGTTCACCGTTGCTAAGACGTGGCGGTGTCTCTACTACAGCTGGTTTGCCGCAGGGGCAGCGATAGGCAATGGCATGCACATCACGAGGTGTGCGCCCTAATTGATTTTCAATAACTGCTAAATCGGCATCCGTTGGTCTGCGATTGTCAGCACTCACCCTTTACCTGCTTCAGTAATTGAGGCAATCATCCGGGTATACCAAGGTTGTCCTTCGGGAAGATTACTGACAACGTCGGTCTGGGCAGGTTGATCAGAATTCTCGCCATCTGTTCCGGTGACAATGTATTGACGCTCACCTGGCAGCACGAAGTGCAGTCGTTCGCGTGCTTGTGACTTTATGTATTCAGGATCTTGCCAGAGCAGTAACTCTCTACGTGCTGCATCAAGTGCCGAATTATCACTTTTCAG
>Ga0209296_1000420_pt1 | contig 36590 bp, 50 predicted proteins | sample S_130206_EF_Meta_FD_187319 | JGI IMG/M metagenome (GOLD analysis project Ga0209296, IMG submission 187319) | Freshwater microbial communities from Lake Simoncouche, Canada to study carbon cycling - S_130206_EF_MetaG (SPAdes) (version 2) | ecosystem: Environmental > Aquatic > Freshwater > Lake ... | reverse complement strand
GGATGACTTCGCAGAGCGCGTTCTCAAGCCGCGTATCTCGCAGTTGGCCTCCAGCATTGACGCTGACGTTGCCAATGCTTACAAAGCAATTGGTAACACGGTTGGCACCCCAGGCACCACGCCAGGCACCTCGCTGGTTCTGTTGCAAGCGCAGCAGAAGCTGAACGAGAACGCCGCTGTGATGTCGCCACGTTATGCAACGGTCAACCCCGCTGCCAACGCTGGTCTGGTTGAAGGCATGAAGGGTCTGTTCAATCCTACGGACACGATCTCCAAGCAGTTCAAGAACGGCATGATGGGGACTGGTGTTCTTGGGTTTGACGAGATCAATATGTCTCAGTCAATCAAGCAGCACACCACGGGCGATTTCCCTGTTTCGCCAATTGTTTCCGCAAGCGCCACGTTTGCCGAAGGTCAATCGACCCTCGCCATTACGTTCTCTAGCGGAACCAAGACGGTTAAGCAAGGCGACGTGTTCACCATCAACGGTGTGTTTGCAGTTAACCCACAGACCCGTGAGTCCACCGGCAGTTTGCAGCAGTTCGTTGTGACCGCTGACAACAGCGTGACCTCCAGCACTGCAATGACCTTGGCAATCTCTCCAGCGCTTTACACGGCGTCAAATGCTTTGGCAACAATCAATGCGTTCCCAGCCACTAGCGCGGTTATTACGTTTGTTGGTTCGGCAAACACCCAGTACCCACAGAACTTGGTCTACCACAAGGACGCAATCACGTTCGCTACGGCAGATCTTTTGCTGCCATCCGGGGTCGATATGGCTGCACGCGCAGTACATAACGGGATTAGCTTGCGTGTGATTAGGCAGTACGACATAAATAATGACAGACTTCCATGTCGTATTGATGTCCTTTATGGCTTCAGCACGATTCGTCCACAGATGGCTTGCCGCGTCTGGGGTTGAACCTCTTAATTTAAGGAAATATTATGGCTCTCCCTAATGGTGGTGGTGGTTACCAAGTTGGTGCTGGTAACCGTCAAGAAACAATCATGGGCGCTATGGCTGTCCCTCAGACGGCCACGGCAACTGCAACTCTTACCGCAGCTCAGATCGTTAACCAGATGTTGGTGGCTAACCCATCAACATCTGCCGCAACGTACACGCTGCCTTTGGGCACGGCGATTGATGCTGCTGTTCCTAACGCCACGGTCGGTAGCACGTTTGACTTGTCAATCGTCAACATCGGCACTTCGTCTGGCGCGGTGACGTTGGCTGTTAACACTGGTGTGACCGATGGCGGCAACGCTTTGGTTGCTATCGCTGTTACAACCAGCCAGTTGTTCCGTTTCCGTAAGACCGGCGACGGTACTTACGTTGTTTACCGTTTGGGCTAAAAGCCTAAATCTAAGGGGGAGGGCCACAAGCTCTCCCCTTTTTTAAAGGAATTAAAAATGGGTAATACAAAATCTATCGGCGTTGCTTATAGCGATCAAGATATTGATGGCGGCACGATTGGTGCTGTTATTCCATCGACGATTGTTGGCACGACCGTTTACGCTACCAGTGAAATCGGCTACAGCGCAGCAGCCCAAGGTGCTGTGACGCAATTAACAGACAAGTCTACGGGTGTTACCCTAAACAAGTCTGCTGGTCGCATCACAATGAACAACGCAGCATTGGCTGGTGGTGCAGTAGCAACATTTACGCTGACCAATAGTTTGATCTCAAGTAACGACACAATCATTGTAAATATCTCTAGCGTTACTACTGGTAGCACCGCTGCGGCTTACACAACTTATGTTTGCAGTATGACTGCTGGATCTGCGGTAATTGCATTGCGTAATTTGAGCGCAACTTCATATTCTGAAGCTGTCGTTATCAATTTTTCGGTACTTCACTGCTTGACTTAACAGGCGGGGCTTCGGCCCCTCCTTCTGAGGTTTACGATGGCAACATATTCGGCTGGCGATCAGATCAACCGCGCCCTGCGTCTGTTGGGTGTTCTAGCAGAAGGTGAGACGTCATCGGCGTCGGTGATGCAAGATTCACTGATGGCAATGAATCAGATGATTGATTCATGGAACACTGAGCGGTTGTCGGTGTTCTCAACCATAGACCAGATCGTTAATTGGCCTGTCGGTTCAATCAACGCCACGCTAGGCCCGTCAGGGTCTTTGGTACGTCTAAACGGTACTGCCGTTCGCCCCATTCTTGTTGACGACGCGACGTATTTCCGTGACCCGCAGACCAATGTGTCTTACGGGATCAAGCTGATTAATCAACAGCAGTACAACGGGATCGCGGTCAAGACCGTAACGTCTACCTACCCGCAGGTCATGTTTGTAAACATGACCTATCCCGACATTGACATCTTTATTTATCCAAAGCCCACGCGCCTGTTGGAATTCCATTTTGTCAGCGTTCAAGAGTTGTCCGAACCGGCAACGCTGGCTACTGTTCTAGCGTTTCCTCCAGGATACTTGCGGGCATTTACCTACAACTTGGCTATGGAAATCGCGCCTGAGTTTGGGGTAGAACCATCGCCGCAGGTGCAGCGTATTGCCATGACTAGCAAACGCAACCTCAAGCGCATCAACAACCCTGACGATGTGATGTCGATGCCTTACGCAATCGTTGCGACACGCCAGCGGTTCAACGTCTACGCCGGTAATTATTGATGAAGACTCCCATTCTGGGATCGGCGTATGTTGCTCGGTCGGTCAACGCCGCCGACAACAGAATGGTGAACTTGTTCCCAGAAATTGTGCCGGAAGCGGGTAAGGAACCAGCATTCCTAAACAGAGCGCCAGGACTCAAGTTCTTGGTAACAATCGGTACTGGGCCAATCAGGGGTTTGTGGGCGTTCTCGTCTAGCGACAGCACGGCCTTTGTGGTGTCTGGTACAGAGTTGTACAAGATCACTACCGCGTATGCGCCCACGTTGCTTGGCACTGTGGCAGGTACTGGCCCAGTCAGCTTGGCTGACAACGGTACGCAGTTGTTTATTGCGGCTAACGGCCCTAGCTACATCTACAACAACACGACCAACGCCTTTGGGCAGATCACCGATCCAGACTTCCCCGGCGCTGTAACCGTCTGCTATCTGGACGGTTACTTTGTGTTCAACGAGCCAAACAGCCAGAAGTTGTGGGTGACTGCGCTGCTAGACGGTACGTCTATTGACCCGCTTGAGTTTGCCAGCACCGAAGGCTCGCCCGATGGTTTGATTGCAGTAGCCGCAAACTTCCGCGAAGTCTGGGCGTTTGGCACTAACTCAATTGAAGTCTGGTATGACTCAGGCGCGACGGACTTTCCGCTGCAACGCATTCAAGGCGCGTTTAACGAACTAGGCTGCGCCGCGCCGTATTCTGTTGCCAAGATGGACAACGGAATGTTCTGGCTAGGGCGCGACCGTCGCGGGCAAGGTATGGTTTACCGTGCCAACGGATACACCGGCCAGCGGATCTCAACCCACGCGATTGAATGGCAGATTCAGCAGTACAGCGACATCTCTGACGCAATCGCCTACACTTACCAGCAGGGCGGTCATTCTTTTTACGTGCTGACGTTCCCAACTGGCAACGCTACTTGGGTGTACGACGCGGCGACAGAAGCGTGGCACGAACGGGCTGGTTGGGTAAACGGTGAGTTTACCCGTCACCGCAGCAACTGCCAGATGTCGTTTAACAATCAGATTGTTGTTGGCGACTATGCCAACGGCAACATTTACGCTTTTGACCTAGATGTGTATGCTGACAACGGCAGCATCCAAAAGTGGCTGCGCTCATGGCGGGCGCTGTCAACTGGTCAGAATAACCTAAAGCGTACAGCGCACCATAGCCTACAACTTGATTGCGAATCTGGCGTTGGTTTGAACGGGTTTGTTGTAAACGAAGACATCTACCTACAAACGGAAAACGGCGATTATTTAATTACTGAAGCCAGCGACTATTTGATTGCAGAACAGCAAGCAATCGCTACGCAGGGCGCTGATCCTCAAGTAATGCTGCGCTGGTCGGATGATGGGGGCCACACTTGGTCAAACGAACACTGGTCACCGGTCGGGAAGATTGGCGTCTACCAACACCGCGTGTTCTGGCGGCGTTTGGGTATGACCTTAAAGCTGCGTGATCGGGTCTACGAAATTTCTGGGACCGATCCTGTCAAGACAGTGATCATGGGTGCAGAATTGATTTTGAGTGGCACAAATGCCTAATGTGACGCCGATCACCCCACCACGGGTGCCTTTGGTCGATCCGCGCACGGGGTTTATTGATCGCGCTTGGTATTTGTTCTTTCTGTCTCTGAACAATGTTGCCACAACCGTCATTGACAACCCTAGTATTGGCCCGACTGCTGATTCGCTGATTGCTTCGTACGATGCTGCTTTGCAAAAGTTGACGCAAGATGTGGGCATACAGCCTGTTGCGCCAGACCCAAGCGCCAATTTGCAAAAACAGATTGATGATGCGGGTATTGCTGATTTGTCTTCTGGATTGCTGGCGCAGATTGCCGAGCAGCAAAAGCAAATTGACGGGTTGCAATTAGAACCTCGCAGTGAAATTATTGGCGCAACAGGATTTTTTACCACTGTAGACTTAAAAATCGTCACTGTGGTAAACGGTATAATCACCAGCATAGTTTGAGGAAATTATCATGGCCGTCACAGTAAAAGTCCTAGTACCGGCAAAGTTTGCCGAAAACACGCAAACAACCCAGTACACCGCCAACGGTGTGACTGCCCTTATTGACAAGTTTACAGCGACCAACATCAGCGCCTCTGCTGCTACAATTTCCGTCAACTTGGTCACAGTGGCGGGTTCTGCCGGAAACACCAACTTGATCACCAAGACCAAGACGCTCGCCGCGTCTGAGGTGTACACGTTCCCAGAGTTGGTTGGGCAAGTTCTAGGGGTTGGCGACTTTATCAGTACAATTGCAGGTACGGCCAGCGCGATCAATATCCGGGTTTCTGGGCGGGAAGTGACTTGAACGATCTTGCTAACATAGCTCCTTCGCGGGAGCAGATTGAGCGGTTACAGGCCGAAATGGTCCAAATGCCGCAATATGAGCCGCCAACGGAACACGTGTTCCACGGCGGTATGTATTGTCGTCAAGTGTGGCGTCCAGCTGGGTGTTTGATTGTTGGCAAAGTTCACAAGAAAGAGCATTTTTACATGGTTGTGTCAGGCACTGTCAAAGTGACCACTGATGATGGGTTGCAAACCATCACCGGCCCGATGTTGCTGTGTAGCACACCGGGGACAAAACGCGCAGTATTTGCTGAAACAGATGCGCTGTGCATGACGTTTCATCGAGTTGAGTCAAACACTGTAGAAGACGCAGAGTCCGAACTTGTTGAGGACGATCCTAAGTCAATGTTTACAATTGGCAATAAGATCAAACACATAGAAATTGAGGTGTCGCCATGAGTTTTATCACAGCAGCAATTATTGGAGGTGGAGCCGCTCTTATTGGCGGGGCTATAGCGGCGTCAGGATCGCGTAGTGCGGCTGGCACACAAGCGGCTGCGGCCCAGCAAGGTATTGACGCTCAAGAACGGATGTTTGAACGCCAGACCGAACTGCAAGAGCCGTGGCGCAAGGCGGGTCAAGACGCGCTTAACAAGCTTATTCCTCTATCTGACTATACCAAGTTTGGTATGAATCAATTCCAAGCCGATCCTGGGTACGCTTTTCGGCTGTCTGAAGGAATGAAAGCGTTGGACCGCACCGCCGCCGCGCGTGGGGGATTGTTGTCTGGGTCTACTCTTAAAGGGGCGCAGCGTTACGGTCAAGAGATGGGTTCGCAAGAGTACATGAATGCGTTCAATCGTTACCAAACCGAACGTAACGCCCAACTTAACCCGCTTCAGTCATTGGCCGGTGTAGGTCAAACAGCTACAAATGCGCTATCTGGCATGGCCGGTCAAATGGGTCAAAATTACGCAACTGGCTACGGCAACATTGGTCAAGCTAGGGCGTCTGGGTACGTTGGTGGAGCGAACGCGCTAAACTCCGCGATTGGGACTGGTTTAAACTATTCACAAAACCAGCAATATATTAACCGGCTTCCAAACCCTAATGGATTAACCCCTTACAGCGGCGCGTATGGCGGCACTCAAGTTACCTCCGGTAATTTTGGCGACGGGTATTATTAAGGATTAATCATGGCAGACTATTCCCTCGCCCTTAATGTCAAGCCGCTTCAACTTGAAGACCCGCTGACGGTTTACGGCAAATTTGCCACAATTCAAAACGCGCAGAACCAGAATGCGTTGGCGCAGTACCAGTTGTCTGCGGCGCAGCGCGGGGAAGAAGAAAACAACCAACTTCGGGCGTTGTTTAGTAGAGCAGACGTAGACCGCTCAAGCCCAGATTTTGTCCGTCAGATATATGCTATTTCACCGGGCAAAGGTCAGGAATACACAAAAAATCTTTTAGAAGAACGAGTAAAAGGCGCTACACTTCAAAAAACAGAATCTGATTTATTGGCTTCTGAGATTGAACGCTCGTCACAAGCTCTTGCCGCCGCGCCAAATATTCAATCATATAAATCTATACACAACTCAATTCATAAAGATCCTACTTCTAGGTTGGGAAAATATTTTGCTTCTATAGGTTTTGATAAAACAAAATCTGATGAGATGATTGCACAAGCCGAAAATGATCCTTCGGGGGAATTATTTTCGACTTTGCGAAATATGTCGGGTCTTAAAGGCAAAGAACTTGCCGATTATATTCGAACTCAGACTGAAGTGGCGCAAATGCGTTTACCGTCTCAACCCGGCGCAATGCCATCAAGAATACCTGCGGTCGGCGCGCCAGTGCCAGCACCAACCGGGATTGCTTTAGGAACGCCCGTAGCCGAGAATGTTAGTGCAATGGCGGTCCCAACTCCTCAATTTAAGACCCGGTCACTTTCGCTTGAGACTGAGCCGCCCGCGCCCGCAGCAGCACCAGAATCCGCAGCAGCGCCCGCAACAACTTTTGCAAAGCAAAGATTAGCTGCGGTCGAGAAAGAAATTGGTGATATGCAAACTGTTCTTGCCAGCTTCCCAGGAAACAAAAAAGCTGCTGACGCACTTAAAGCTGCGGTTGAGGAGCGGGCTAAATTAGTCAGCGAACTTTCTCCAAAAACTGATATTGAAAAATTACAAGAAGCAAGAGCGCGTCTTTCACCAACTGATCCTAGACTTAAAGAAATTGACGCCGCGATAGATAAACTAACACAATCTACTCCTCACTATGTTAGTTCGGAACAGGGAGTAATGGCGGTTGACCCACGAACCAACATAGTTACTCCTGTTTTAGTTAACGGTAAACCACTACTTGATAGTTCTACAGTAAACGGGCAAGAACAACTTAAAATTGCTCGGCAGCGTTTAAATTTATCTGCACAAGCTGAAAGAAGACTGCAAGAAGAAGCTGATAGTTCTGGTGGGTTGTCTCCGCAAGCATTAGATATTGCGGCTCAAATGGTTGTTCAATCGGGTGTAATGCCACCACTAGGAAGCGGCAAAAATGCGTCTTTAGCCCGTGTACAAGTGATGAATCGTGTTGCTGAGATGACCGGAACAGACGCGGCGGCTGGCGCGTCAAACATAATTGGCAACCAACAAAATACTTTGGCGGCTAAAAAGACGTTGACAGATTTTACATCTGGTATATCGGCGCGTAAGGTTACCTCAAACAACACCGCCATCAACCATTTGCAAACAATGTATGAGTTAGCAAACGATCTTAACAACAAAGACATAAGGATAGTTAACGCTGCCGGTAATGCGTTTGCAACAGCAACTGGTCAACCTGCGCCAACTAACTTTAATGCAGCAAAGCAATTGGTCGCCGCTGAAGTTATTAAAGCCGTTGTTAATAACGGTGGTGGGGTGACCGAACGTCAAGAAGCTGCGGAAAGTTTTGCTAGGGCAAACAGCCCAGAACAGCTTAAAGGAGTAATTAACACTTATAGAGTACTTCTTGGCGGGCAGCTTGAAAGTTTGGAAGGCCAGTACAAAGCCGGAACTGGCCGAGACGATTTTAGATCTAAGTTTTTAACGCCTAACACCCAGAAAGTGTTACCCGCCGCCCCTGCTGCTGCAAAAACCCCATCAGACATACCTCAAGCCGCCATAGATTTTCTGAAGCAAGGTCGTGGCACAAGAGAACAATTTGATGCTCAATTTGGCGCAGGTTCGGCCAAAAAAGTTCTGGGGAATTAAATGGCTGAAAATCCGTTTGCCCAATTTGTTAAGCAATCTAATCCTTTTGCTCAGTTTGTCGCGCCTTTACCGAGCGCAACACCAGCAGACATTCCGGGCGCAGTAGAGCAGCCAGCACTTACTCAAGAACCATCTTTCTTTAAAAGAGTAGGCGCAGTGCCGGAAACGGCAGCAAGAATGATCTATGGCGGCCTAACTGGAGTAGTTGGAGCGCCAATTGCTTTGGGCAAAGAAATGCTGATGGGTACTCCTAAGGAGCAAACCCTTCGTCAGATTATGGAACTTGGCGGCAATGTCCCCATCAGTCCTGCGGCACAAGCCAACATTCAATCGGTTGGCAATTTAATGCCTAACCTTCCTCCATTTATACCAGTTGTTGGTCAAGCAGGACAGATTGCACAAGGAGCTAACGCTCTTGCCGTTCGCGCGGCTCCAGCTATAAAAGCCCTACAAATTCCGTTTTCAGAACGAAGCGCGCAACGTCAACAGCAACTTGTCACTCGGAGCTACGAAAACGCTAACTTGATTGACGCGGCAAATGCTGCAAATCGTCTGGGCGTTGCGGTCAATCCAGCAGTGACCAATCCAACCGTAGGTAACAGAATTGTTGGAGCTATAGCTGGAAATCCAGAAGCAAAAATGGCTCGTACAAACGAGCCGCAATGGACCAGAAAAGCCAAAGAAGATATGGGCCTGTCGCCCAACACCACGCTTAACGATCAAGCGTTTGGCGAGGCATTAAAAAACCCGTTGATAGTTGAGCCATACGACACAGTTCGTAAACTTGGGCGCGTCACGGCTGACCAAGATATAGTCAATAAAATCAATGCATTAAAAACTGAGTCTTTGATTGGCGGCGAAGCAAGTCAAGCGGCGGTTTCTAAACTTGCTGACGAAACTATTGCGCGACTTAGTGCTGGTATGTCTGGGCAAGATATTTTAAAAAACATACAAGATTTTCGCCAATCAGCGCAAAGAATTTACCGCGCTGAGAAAAAAGGTATGACCGCACCATCGCCAGAATCTATGGCGGTTGCAGATGCAAGCATGGCACTTGCCGATCAGCTTGAAGCCGCTGCGTCGCTATATTTAACGGGGACGCAAGCGCGCGCGTTTCAGAACGCTCGGACGTTATCGGCCAAAATTTTTGACTACCAACGAGCTACCGACACCCGAACTGGTCACCTAGATCCTGTTAAATTTGCCAAGATTACGGAAGGAAAACCGCTTACGGGAACAGCAGCGGATATTGCTACTGTTGCCGCTAATTTTCCCGGTGTATCTGAAGTTAAACCGGGAAGTTGGACTACTGCCATTCCTACAATATTGCGAGGTGGTACGGGCGGTACACTTGGTTATGGCATCGGAAGCGCGTTTGGTATGGGGCCGCTTGGCGCGGTCGTTGGGACAACTAGCGGTGCGGTAGCCAACGCTTTGATGGCTAAACGTATGTCGTCGCCCGCGTATCAAGCCGCCAACGCCATCCCGCGCGATTACCGTTCGCCAGCTAATATGTTGCGCCCAGTCGAGCCGGGGTCGTCTAACTTGGCGATTTTCAATCCTGAAAACGCTGTACTGCCGCCCGAGTACACGCCCAACTTTATATTTCAAGAGCCGCCGCCAGCGCCGCGTTCTGCGTATGAAGCCGTTCAAAGAGCGCAACAAGAAGCTGGGTTACGGCGCACAGGTAGTTTAGGCCCTGATATGCAATTTGCTGCACCGCGAGAATTGCCAATGCCCGGAGCGGAAGGTCCCGTCCAAGAGCGTATTTATAATTACGCCCGCGATAAGGCCGCTGATGAAGCCGCCGCTGCTGCCGCACAACGAAGCCCGCGCCAATCGGCGGGGGCGGGTGTTAGTTACGAACTTGATCCGTTTACGGGTAAACTACAACCCGTGGGGCAGCAGGTTAAAGGTCCTGAAACTTTTACCCCGCTACAAGAAAACGTAATGATGCGGGATTTGAAGTACGTCGAACAATTAAAAGAAGAACTTAAAAATCTGAAAGGGTCAAAAAACAGATCAAAACAAAACGAAATAAAAAAAGAAATTCAAGAAATAGAATTTTTTTACGCTGACAAAATACCAAATTTTTTAGTTAAAAGAGGTCGTAATCAAAATTATGGTTCTTCAGAATCATTTACGCCCCCGTCCGGGTTGCGAAATATTACGCCGCAGTCTGGATCAAGTGTTGTTTCTGCTCAACAAACCACCCTCGATTCTGCTATAGAAAAATTGAAGCGAGGGGCGGCGGCAACTCTTACGGCAGAAGAAAAAATTATTCTGCGTAGTTTGCAAAACCAAAACCAATTGGCTCCATGATGGTTACATTATCTGAAGTTGATCACAAAATTGACGCCCACGTGGACGTCTGCGCAATCCGGTACGAAGGTATTGAGAAAGAGACGCGCGGTATCCACGCCCGGATCAAGCGTCTAGAGCAGATCTTAATCACGGGTGGCGGGGCTATCATTATGATGCTGCTGACCATGCTAATGAAAGGTCATTAAACGGTAATCGTCAGTTCGTAAGATGAAGTTCCTTTTCTTGGAGCCTGACATGAAAGACGACATCCTTGCCGCTATTGACGCTTCTGAGCCAGTTGACGCGCTGAATGCGCTGTTCTCGGTTGCTTTCCTCGTTGCTAAAGCATCGAACATCAACGAGTTCACGCTGAGCAGCCTCTTCTCTTCGACCGCCGACGCCCTCTTCCAAGCTCACACTGAAGATGAAGAAGCGGAAGCTGAAGAAGTTGACGAACAGACTGACGAGTAATGATTAGGCCCCCCGATAATCTCGGGGGGTCACCCAACCGCAACAAAACTGTGGTATTTGGGGTGCTTCTCCTAAAAGGATGAAGAATAATGTCACCAAAAATCACGGACGAAGAATTTTTGCGGTTATGGGAAGAGCACAAATCACCACTTAAAGTAGCTAGAATTGCTGGCATTTCTGAACGCCGCGCGCACACTCGGCGGCGCAATTTAGAAAGCAAATTAAACATCAAACTGGCAATTGGTAAACCAATTCACATTCAGAAAGCCCGCCACGAAGCTGGCCTGACTGATGGCATTGCTATCATTTTTTCTGACGCACACTTCTGGCCTGGGATCAGGTCAACTGCTTTCAAGGGCTTGTTATGGGCGATAAACGAACTTAAACCGCACGTTGTCATAGCGAATGGTGACATTTTTGATGGAAGTTCGATCAGCAGACACCCTAAAATAAATTGGGGCGCGGTCCCAAACGTGAAGCAAGAACTTGACGCTTGCAAGGAAGCACTTAAAGAGATTGAAGACGCCTGCGAGAAGGCCCGCCATCACACACAACTGATCTGGCCGCTAGGTAACCATGATTCGCGCTTTGAAACGCGCTTATCCGAGGCCATACCCCAATTTGAAGGAGTCGGCGGTACGGCGCTTAAGGATCATTTCCCCAAGTGGCATCCATGCTGGTCTTGCTGGTTATCAGACAACGTAGTGGTCAAACACCGCTACAAGGGCGGCGTTCACGCTACTCACAACAACACCGTAAATTCTGGGGTCACGACTATCACCGGCCATTTACACAGTCTCAAGGTCACGCCGTTTGGGGACTATAATGGGACTCGATGGGGTGTAGATACTGGTACGCTTGCTGAGATTGATGGGCCGCAGTTCATCGACTACCTTGAAGATGGCCCTGTCAACTGGCGCAGCGGCTTTGCCGTGGTAACTATGAAGGACAGCAAACCGCTTTGGCCTGAGTTGGTTAGTAAACACGCCGAAGGTATCATTGACTTCCGTGGTCAACTTATTGATGTGAGTGGGTACTGATGGAAATCGCAGAACTTTTTCTGAAGGCGTGGCCAATACTGCTTGGTCTTGTGACGCTGATTATTGTGCTGTCTAAGTTGGATTTGCGGGTAGCCGTGCTTGAGGAAAAAGTCAAGTCCGCGTTTGAGATCATCAACAAGATGAAGGACAAGCCATGAGCGAAAAACTTGAAGCCAAGAGTCAGCTTATCGAGAAGACCGCCTTTGCTGTGCTTCCGATTTTGTTTACCTGCGTGGTGTACCTGATGTCCGCGCTAGACAAGTTGACCCATGAGGTCACTGTACTTAACGCCAAGATTAGTCTTGTTGTTACATCTGACAACAAACAAGCCGTGAACTCCGGTGCGGAACTAGCGCGGGAAAAGTTGCGGCAAGAGCTTGAGAAAGAGATTCAGCGCAACCGCGACATGATCCATGACAACCAGAAGCACATCAGTATCATCGAAGACAGAATGGCGAGGAAATAATGGCTAACTTTGAGCAAGCCTTTGAACAGATGATCCGCGACGAAGGCGGCTACGTTCTACACACTATTCCCGGTGATACCGGAGGGATGACTTATGCTGGAATTGCACGAAACAAAAACCCCCAATGGGGCGGATGGAACCTCATCGACCACAAAGAAATCAACAATCCGCTCCTTACTGGAATGGTACGTGGATTCTATAAAGCTGAGTTTTGGGATCGTTTACGAGGGGATGAGATTACGAACCAAACTGTTGCGGAATCGGTTTTCAACTTCGGCGTAAACACCGGAATGGGCGTCGCGGTTAAGCTCGCGCAGTTGATCGTGGGCGCTACACCAGACGGCGCAGTTGGCGACAAGACCGTGGAAAAGTTCAACAGTGTTGAACCAGAAGCGTTCAGAAAATCTTACGCGCTGGCGAAGATTACGCGCTACGCTGACATCTGCAACAAGAATCGTACCCAGTCTAAATTCTTATTAGGTTGGATTAATCGCACTCTGGCGGGGCTTAAATAATGGACCTGATTGGTATTGGGAGCATCATTGAAGGCGTGGGCAAGGTCGCGGGCGACCTCATTACGACAGACAAGGAACGCGCAGAGATGGCGCTGGAAGAGCGCAAGCTCGACCTTGAAGAGAAACGCATTGACCAAGCTACAGACCTCGCGCAAGTGGACATCAACAAGATCGAAGCGGCGTCTACTAGCGTATTTGTCTCTGGCTGGCGTCCTGCTGTGGGTTGGGTTGGGGTTGCAGGTCTGGCTTACCAATTTCTTGGCTACCCACTGATGCAGTGGGTGTGGGCGTTTGGGCAGGGCGTGGACATTATTCCGAAGGGTCTGGCCGCGCCGCCAGACCTCCAGGTTGAACAGTTGATGACCTTACTCGCCGGTCTTTTGGGCTTCGGTGGGATGCGTAGCTTCGAGAAGTACAGGGGTGTCGCGGCGAAGTAGATCGCGGTAGGCGTTAATCGCCGCTTTTAAGTCGGCGTTTAGCGCATCAACCTCCGCATTTAGCAAGGTCATACGTTCGGTTGCTTCCTTGGCAAACTGGACAAGGTTCTCGTAGCGCCATGCAGCAAAGTCGGTCATGGTTGTTTAGCCTCTTGAAGTAGTTCGATACGCTCGCGCGATACGCGGAGCACGTTATAGCGTTGGTGTATACGGCGCAGGATGCTGGCGCGAGCCTCAGTCGCTTTCTCGTGGTTCAGCATCTCCAGCACAGTCTTTTCGTCCAGCGTCTTCAGAGCTGCGTTTAAGCCCCGCCAAGTGTGATTCAAGTCGCACCTCTAAGTCTTTAAGGGTTTCAATAACGCGGTTGTAGTTGCGTTGCGCTGCGGCCAATTCGCGCTGACGAATTATAAGTTCTTCCCGCGCGGCGATCAGTTTTGCCCGGACTAGCTTCATCGGATCACCTTCTCTAGTAGTGTGCGCGCCAGCGGTTGCTTACCCAGTAGCCAGCTTTGAACCCTGCCCATGTCCCACGTGATGATCTGGAACTGTGGCGGGCGCTGGTAGCCGGTACTGATCTGGGACTTGTCCCAGTCTTTGATGATTCTGCCGTTGATGATCATTTTTTCTCCTTTGGTCCTTTAAACATAGCCGCACTAAACGCATCCAGTATTTTTACTTTGGCAGCTTCTTGCTCTTCCTCGGGGTAATCTTTCACCGCGTTATTTAAAACTTCCACCATGTACTCAACCATCTGTTGCGGGGTAATGATTGCGCTCAAAACAAAGCCTCCGGTACGTTAGATAGATCCAGCTTGAGTTTGCGCTGGCGTTTGATTTTTTGCACGATGTGCGGGTACGGCGGCATATGCCAGACCCAACGCACGACGTTACCCTCGTCGTCAAGGATTCCGTATCTCATTTCAGCGCCTCCATAGCGATGTCAGAAACGGCGCGTTTGTCTTGGAGCGCCAACCAAATTTTTTCATCAATTGTCTTCTGAGTTGACATAATGTAGACCCAGACGTCATGGCGTTGGCCGCTGCGGTGTAGGCGTCCGACCGTCTGTTCAAACAACTCAAGCGACCACGGCAGCGACACAAAGACCATCTTGCAGCCGCCGTGCTGAAGGTTCAGACCGTGACCAGCAGACTTAGGATGCACTGCCAGTAGTTCAATCTGACCGGCGTTCCAGCGCCCGATGGCGTTATCATCGTCAAGCGTAACTAGATTGGAGTAACGGCGGTGCAGTTCCACAAGTTCTTCTTGGTACTGGTACACCAGAATTGTGTTGGCGTGCTGGTTCTCGGCCAGCAGATCATCCAGCGCCTCAAACTTATGTTTTGAGAACCAGATCGGCGTCTGATGTGTGATGAACTTACCTTTCATAACCAGATCGGGCGTCTGATACGTGTCGTATACGAACCCCGACGCCATCTGTTGCAGCTTGCCCGTCACCACGCCAGCGTTCAAAGCGACGATGTTTGCGGTGTCGTACTCCAACACAAACTCTTTCTTGAGTTTGTTGTAGTGGTCCATCGGCATCTCACAGTTCACATGGACGATGTGCAGCGGCGGTAGCTTGTCGCTGTACTCCCCAGGTTCAAGGACGTAGGTGGCCGGTTTAATACGCTCCATCACGTGTTCCAGACTGCCCACGCGGGGCGTCCATTGGCCGAACTCTGGGTTTATGGCGATGAAGTATTGCTGCAAGAACGCGCCCTTGGAGCGCCCGAGTAGCGTCTGGTCGATGATCTTGCACTGCCCGTACACGTCTTCCAACCCGTTACTGGTGAACGATCCGGTCAAGCCCCACCGGATCTCGATCTTATCTATCAGTTTGGCGAGCGCCTTAAACCGCGCGCCGTATGGGTTTTTAAGCCGCGTCAATTCGTCAAAGATGATGCAGTCAAAGTCCAGATGCGGCAGCGATTGGATGTTGTCGTAGTTCGTCACCACTACCTGCGCGCCAGACTCAAACGCTTTCTGGCGTTGCTTAGGCGTGCCGACCGCGACTGCTACGGTCAACTCCGGTGCCCACTTTGCGGCCTCAGTCGCCCAGACGCTCTCGGCTACCCGCTTGGGTGCAAGCACTAATGCGTTGCGTTTGATTTTGAGCAGCGCCGACAGCGCGGTCAACGTAATCGCCGTCTTGCCAGCCCCCACGGGCGCTAAGATCATCGCGCGATCTTGGCCGTACAGAAAGTCTGCGGCTACTTCTTGGTAAGGTCTAAGGACCATTGTGCTACCCCTTCTAGGTTCCAGATTACTGTGTAGTTTTGATTGAGTTGGCGCATGGTTGCGCCAAAGTGTTCTTGTAATTTAGATAACTTTCCTCCTTTGGTTTTGAGTTCCACGAACCACACCGACCCGTCCGGCAGACACGCTACGCGGTCAGCCACGCCCCGAACGCCGGGGCTGGTGAACTTGTACGTCTTGCCGCCCATTGTCTCGACGGTCCAGACAAAGTGACGCTCGATCTCGCTTTCTTTCATGCCGTCATCATATCTTGCGAAAAAGTTGTTGACAAGCAGATCGTGGTCGGGCAAAGTGGCGACTCCAACCACTTCACTACACGGGAATCCAAAGTGAAAATTATCTTAGAGCGCGAAGAGATCAAGAACATCCTCATCACCTACCTTGAGAGCTTGCTGCCCAACGCCAAGTTCAACAAAGTAGAGTTCGATTGCAGCGGGTATTCCACGCTGTACAAGGTCACCATCAGCCACGAAGAGGACAACGCAGAATGAACCTCATCCACATCATGAAAGACGACAACGGCGACTTTGAGCCGTTGGACCTGACCCCCGTGTTTTACAAGGGCAACATAATGTGTGTGCCGCATTGGCGTATCAAAAACACTTGGGTCGCCCCCGGCGGCAAGACCTACACCACGACAGAGTTGCTGGCGCTCGGCGCTAAAGTGTCGCTGTCGCTGCTCTGGCCGCGCGGGTGGGTCACTAAGATGTTAGGGCGGCACAATCCTGCGATGCTGTCGCAGGAATCACTAACGAACCTGATCAAAGGGAAAGCAAATGCACTCTAATATCGTAGGCGGTTCAACCGCCAAGCGCGTCGTCAACTGCCCAGGCTCGGTCGCGCTGGTGCAGAAGATGCCTCCCAAATTGGGAAGCGACGCCGCTGATCAAGGGACGCTGTGCCATAGCGCAATGGCGATGCTGTTAGAAGATCCTAGCCTAGAGATCAAAAGTGTGCTCGGCATGGTTGAGAACGACCAGACCATGACCGAGGATCTGATCGATGAGAAGATCGTCCCAGCGATGGCGGCGTTGAATGAGATCGACCCAAACGGTGACATGGAGTACAAGGTTGAGTCGCACGTCAACTTCGGCAACCTACTTCCCGGCGTGTTTGGGTCTGCTGATCTGATCGGTCGGATCGACGACCGCGCCGTCATCCTTGACTGGAAGTTTGGACGCGGCGAGGTTGACGTCGAAGAGAACGAGCAGTTGCTCTTCTACGCCGCTGCGGCCATGCGGACCAAGGGTCTAGAATGGGCGTTTGAAGACGTATCTGAAATTGAGATGGTCATTGTCCAGCCGCCAGCGGTTAAGCGGTGGACGACTACCGTGGCGCGCGTTAAGCAGTTTGAGCGTGATCTGGTTCATGCCGTCACCGCGTCACAGAACGCCTCCGCGCCGCTTAAGGTTGGCGACCATTGCCGCTACTGCCCAGCCAAGCCGATCTGCCCGCAGATGACCGGCGCGGCAGAGCGGGCGCTGAAGGTGCAGATCAAGGATCTAGACCCCGCGAAGATTGGCGAGTACTTAGCGACTGCTGATCTGGTCGAGAAGTGGATCGGCGATCTGCGTGATTTGGCGCATCAGATTCTTGAATCAGGCGAGCCGGTTCAGGGTTACAAACTGGTCCCTAAGCGCGCGTTGCGTCAGTGGGTTGACGAAGACAAGGCTTACGCCGCGTTGACTAAGCTAGGCGTTGACCGTGAAGAATTGGTGGAGACAGCCCTGCTGTCGCCCGCCAAGGTTGAGAAGATCCTGAAAAGGAGTAAACTCAGCCTCCCCGATGACATCGTAGTTGCGGTGTCGTCGGGAACCACAATCGCCCCGGAGAGTGATCCCCGGTCAGCGGTTGTGTTCCTCCCCGAGCAGATGAAAACTGCTCTTCTTAAACTAGGATGAAATGATGTCAAATTTAGTAGCCTTCAATAAAGCTGGTCTTCCCGCTCTCGCAGCAATCGCAACGGCCATCAAGACCGTTGCTGCCCCCGCTGCATCTGCTGGCTCGGTCATCCTGAAAATGGACAAGACCGGTCATTGGGTGTTCGGCGCGGATCAGACTGAAGTTGAGCCTGATTCAAAGTGGGCCGTAAACCCGTTCAGTTTCGTACATGGTTGGATCGCCTGGGGCGACGGCGTAGTGCTTGGCGAGAAGATGGTTGCGTTGACCGACCCGTTGCCCGATACCGATGACGCGCCGCCTAACTCCGCAAGGGGTTGGGAGAAGCAAGTCGGGTTTAGCCTGAAGTGTTTGACGGGCGAAGACAAGGGCTTAGAGGCGCGCTATTCGACGACTTCGGTCGGCGGTAAGCGTTCTTACGAGGCTCTGGCAAGCGCGTTTGCCAACCAAGTGTCGGTGGATGAGTCGAAGCCCGTGCCTGTGGTGCTGCTTAAGAAAGAGCACTATCAGCACAAGTCGTACGGTCGCATTTACACGCCGATCTTCGAGATCGTCGAGTTTATGTCGATGGATGGCCCCGTCGAAGAGGAACAGGAAGCCCCCGCGCCGACGCGTCGCCGTCGTGCAGGGTAAGTGATCCTTTGGGTTGACTTCGAAACCCGTAGCACCTGCGACCTTCGGGTCGCGGGTGTCTATAATTACGCGCAGGACTTGGAAACCGAAGTCATCTGTATGTCCTACGCTTTCGACGATGGCGACGTTCAGACATGGACGCCCGATCAACCATTCCCTGATTCGATAAAGAATCATAAAGGCCAGATCCGCGCGCACAACGCCGCGTTTGAGCGTCTGATCTTTTGGTACGTGCTTCAGATCGACTTCGATCTTGAGCAGTTTTATTGCACCGCAACACAAGCCCGCGCCAATTGCGCGCCGGGGTCGCTTGAGGATGTCGGCAGGTTTGCCGGTGCGGATATGAAAAAGGACCGCCGGGGCGACTACCTTGTACGGCAGTGCTGCGTCCCGCCCTACAATGATAAATTAATCCCAGAACTCATCGAGTACTGCGAGCAGGACGTGCGCGCTATGCGCGCCGTGAGCTTGGCTCTGCGTCAGTTGTCCGACGAGGAATTGCTCGACTACCACGTCAACGAGCGTATAAACGACCGAGGTGTAAAGGTCGACATTACACTTTGTAAAGCCGCTATCCGCTACGCTGACGCCGAACTAGCTGAGATACAAAGTATCGTAACTGAGATTACTGGCGGTCTAGCCGTGCGGTCGCCAAGAATGCGCGAGTGGGTGCTGGCGCGCGTCACAGATGAGCAGAAGAAGCTCATGTGGGTCGGTGAAAAGTACAGCATCGACAAGGCCGTTCGCGCTAATCTATTGGCGTGTGATGACCTAGACCCAGATGTGCGTGAAGTCGTGCAATGCGCGGACGATCTATGGGCGTCCTCGATTGCGAAATTTAAGCGTTTACAGGAGTTAGCAGATGTCGAAGACGACAGGGTACGGGGTGCATTTGTATTTGCTGGGGGGTCCGCTACTGGGCGTGCTTCAAGTTACGGAGCACAAGTTCACAATTTCACTCGCAAGACCGCCAGAGACCCCGGAACTGTCCGAGACGACATGGCTGCCGGTCGAGCAATTGTCCCTCTTCACGGACGAAGAGTTACAGATGTGCTCAAAGGGATGCTCCGACCCGCGCTTATTGGTAATTTCGTAGTCGCTGATTGGTCTGCTATCGAGGCGCGCGTCAATCCTTGGATGTCCGGCATGGGCGAGGAAAAGCTCAAGCAGTTCAGCCAGGACATTTATAAGATCAACGCCGCCGCGACCTTCGGGTGCTCGGTCGATCAGGTGACCGACGATCAGCGTCAGATCGGCAAGGTTCAGGAACTTAGTTGCGGCTATGCGGGCGGTGTGGGCGCGTTTGCGGCTATGGGTCGGGCCTATGGTATTCATCTACCGGAGGCCGACGCGCGGCGCATGGTTGACGCTTGGCGACGGTCTAATCAATGGGCCGTGCGGTTCTGGTCGGAGTTGGAGCGGGCCTACACGTCGGCCATGCACACGCCTAACGCCGAGTTCAGCGCGGGGCGTGTGACTTATCTATTCGACCGGCAGCATCTCTGGTACATTCTTCCTTCGGGCCGCGTTCTGTGTTACCCGTTCGCCAAATTGGAAGACGATGGCATTTCATACTGCAAGGCCGCTTGGAAACCCGCCGCTGACGCTAAAGAATGGCCGCGCGCTCGTCTATGGAAGGGCTTGGCTTGCGAGAACATCACCCAAGCAGTCGCCAATGATGTCTTGCGCTACGCGCTACGTCAGCTAGATAACGTAGTGCTCCACGTTCACGACGAGATCGTCCTAGAGGACGGAGACCCCGACCTATTGGCGCGGGTGATGTGTACGTCACCGCCGTGGGCGGCGGGTCTGCCCCTGAAGGCAGAAGTTAAGCAGATGACCCGATACGGGAAGTAACTAAATAAATTTTGAGTTAAAAAAAGCCCGCCGGGAAGGGCGGGCTTCAACACAGGAGAAGAGCACATGGAACTGGTGGATCATATCATAGCCCTCGCGCCAGAGGGTGAAGTAGTTTTATTCACTAAACAAGTTGAGCGTGAGGGCGGTTACGCCTATCCTGCGTTTCGCAAGCCGCGCGGTGAAGGCGCTTGGTACGTCAACATCGGCTCGTTCATTGAGTCGCGGTTCGACGGTCAAAGAGTGTCGGCGGGTGCTGCGTTCTGCGAGAACGTGTGGTGTCTGGTGTTAGATGACGTCGGGACTAAATCTAAGACGCCTACGATCAGACCTACGTGGATCATTGAAACGTCGAAGGATAACTTTCAATGGTGTTACGTTTTCCGGCTAGACGATCAGCCCCACAAATCCGTCTATAGCGCCGCTATCAAGGCCATCGCCGCTGCGGGCTATACGGACCCCGGCGCGATCAATCCGGTCCGCAATATTCGCATTCCCGGCTCGATCAACCTAAAGCCCGGACGCGGCCGTTTTGCTGCGCGTTTGGTCGAGTTCAACCCGTCGCGCGAGTTTAGTCTTGAAGAGATCTGCGGCGCTCTATCGGTCGTTCCCGGCGCGGTCGAGACCACGACATTCCGTCCCGGTGTCCTAAAGGATGACGGGTCGGATGATGTGCTGGCGTGGCTTGTCGAGCGTAAAGAAGTCACACAGAAAGGCAACTCTGCGGGCTGGTGGGGCGTCATCTGCCCTAACAGTGCAGAACACTCGGACGGCAATCCAGAGGGCCGTTATATGCCCGCTTCGCGGGCTTATTGCTGTCTGCATTCGCATTGCATTGAATGGGACTCCGCGCGGTTCCTAGCGTGGGTTGAAGAGCAAGGCGGGCCTAAGCGTACCTATGGCCTACGTGATGAGTTGCTCGCGTCGGTCATGGGCGGCGCGCTATCCAAACTGACGCCTACGGAGATGTTTACCGATGACGCTAAGGCCGTGATTGCCCAGGTCGAGGCGCGCGAGCGGGCGCGGGTAGAGCGGGCCGATTGGTTCAAACGGTTTGCCTATGTTCAGTCGGATGACGCCTATTTCGACCTAGTAGACCGTGTGCTTATATCGCGTCGGGCGTTCGACGCGACCTATCGCGGGATCATGTGCCATTCGCTGCACAACAATGGCGGCAAGGCGCGCATTATCAACCCGTCCCTATGGTTTGACGAGAACCGAACGGCCGCGGGCGGCCATATCCTGGCGGGCCTAACTTATGCTGCGGGCGAGTCGGTTTTGGCCGTACGGGATAACCTGCCATACGCCAATCGTTGGGTTGACGCGCGGCCGACGCCTATGGCGGGGCCTATACAAGCGTGGATCGATCATTGCCGCAAGTTGGTCCCGGTACAGTCAGAGCTTGACCATATATGGGACGTTATGGCTTATAAGGTCCAGAACCCGCGCGTCAAGATCAATCACGCGATCCTTCATGCGTCGGATGAGGGGTCGGGCAAGGATACGATGTACGACCCGTTTATATGGGCCGTCTGCGGGGACAATAAGCATAATCTGGGCTTGGTTGACAATGAGTCGCTCACGTCCCAGTGGGGTTATCAACTAGAGTCTGAGATTCTGGTTATAAACGAGCTTAAAGAGGCGCTTGCGGCCGATCGGCGCGTCCTAGCCAATAAGCTAAAGCCTATCATCGCGGCCCCGCCTGAGGTTCTCGCGGTGAATCGAAAGGGACTTCATCCCTATATGATGGCGAACCGTGGGTTCGTGCTGGCGTTTTCGAATGACCTACTGCCTATATCTATATCGGCGCAGGATCGCCGTTGGTTCTGCATATGGTCGCACGTTGGGCGCATGAGTGACGCTGATGGCGCCGCGATTTGGCAGTGGCTCCGCACTGGCGGCCGCGCGGCCGTGGCGGCTTGGTTGCACGCTCGCGACGTTAGTCGCTTCAATCCGGGCGCGGCTCCGCCGATGACGGAATTTAAACAAACGATGACGGAAAATTCGCTATCGGGCGCGGAGAGTTACATTCTGGAACTCATGCGCGCCCGTAGGGGTGTGTTCACCCGTGGCGTGATCGCGGCGCCGTTGCAAGCTGTACTTGACGATCTAGCGCGATCGGCCCCGGCCGGTTTGAAGCTGTACCAACAAGCGTTATTGCAAGCGATTAAAGAGGCGGGTTGGATCGATTGTGGGCGCGTCGCTGCGCGCGGGCTTGAGTCTAAGCGTCACGTGTACTGCGCGCCCGATCTTGCGGCCGTGGGCGCGTCTACGCTGCGTCGGATGGTAGAGCCGGACTATAACCCGGCACAATGAGAAACGGCCCTTTCGGGCCGTTTTCATAAGTCTAGGATGATCACTAGGATGGCGGCCAGAACGGCCGCGATCACTAACGACATAGGGCCGCGACGATTGCGTCGCATAAGATGACGCTAGTCACAATAACCCAACCGATTAACGCGGCCGTTGCGTAAGTTTCGAGCTTCATTGTTTGGCCTTTGGTTTGCGTGAAAGTTGAACGTCGCGGATCGCGTCAATTTCAGCCCACAATTTTGCAATGTAGGCGGGGCTAAAAAGCGTCTCTCCGACGCCAAGCGCAATGTGACAATCCGCTAACGCTGTTTTCAGCATTTCGTCCGTGTAGCGTTTGAATTTTGCTGTGTAGTGGTTCACGTGGTCACCTTAACTAGTGGAATAACACGACGCGCGATAGCGTCGGCCGTTTTGGCGCGCGCCAGAACCCGCGCGATATGCGGGCCGATATCGTCGGGGCCGTAGCATTGAAAAACAATGCCACCGCCGTATTGTTTATTGTGATACTTGCGCCCGCCAATCTTGCGCGCCAACGCGAGCGCGGTCTCATAAGTATCGGCGGCCGGTTTAAACGTCAACCAATGGCATACCCAACGAGAGTTGCCGTTGACGTCGTTTTTAACGCGTATCCAATCCATTATTAAACCCCTTTTTTTGGTAAGCGAACCCATGCGAGCGACCCATTGGGCAGGTCGCCCGACACGTGATCAAAATCCCATCCGAATTTCGCGCAGAATGCGACGGCCGCGACGCGATGCGCGTCAAGCGTATCTGCCCCGCCTTTATATGGGACCGTTACACTTCCAGCGGCCGCCGTCGCCTTGATACGGTCGCCGCGATGATTAGTCGGGCCAATCCATTTTGTGACGATTGCTTGCATGGCGTCATTCTCCGAACGTGACGAAAACGACGTGGCAGATACCGGCCGGATGGATGGCGATTGTGTCGCCGAATTTTTCGACGCGTGAGCGGATACCTGAGAGGCCAGCCCACGCTTTCGCGCGGCGAACGATAGCGCGGTCCGATAGCGCGTCGGGCGCGTCGACCGTCGCGCGGCGAACCCATGAATAGTTAGACTCACCCGCGAAGGTGTCGGTATGTTCAAGATTGATCTTCATTGTTTACCCTCGTTTAGGTTAGTGAATGACGCGCGACGTGCGCGCCACGGGTAGATATTCGCACGTTCGGCCGTGTGTGTCAACAAGTTTCGCGCGCTTTTGTGAGTGTGGACACTTTGTGAGCGTTTTGTGAGCGTTTTTTGGCGTGCGAGTGTCCACACTTTCGCAAGGATTGGCGCGGGTTTGCGGGGTGTACCCGTATGTTAGCTATATCACTTTTGAAAAAAGTTGAGTTTTATATATAGGGGAAATTTGGCGGACGACGGCCGTAAAATCCGCGCGCATTTTCCCAGCGCGAATTTTTTACCCGGTCAAAAAACGCTAACAAGTGGGTACACGCTCACACACTAAAAAATAGAACGATTATTGTGTGCCGCTCACATGCGGGTACATACCACTCCACTTTATAACGGTTTTTTAAGACGCTCACATGTGGGTACAAGTGGGTACACATCGGGGGCGCACATCGGGTGCACATCGGGGAACGCACGGCCGCATCGACCCGTGTGGACATGGCAAACATCCGGGTACACGACGGGGGCCGGGTAGGGCCCTGGCCCGATTGGTCACGTCCACGCACCCCCCGCAAACATTTTTTAAAATTTTTTTTGTTACACTTCAGTCATGTTCAAATCTTTGCCACTAACTGTCAGAAATGTTCAGGCAACAGAGGCTCGCCTTCAGTCAATCTATGACGCGGCGAAGTTAGGTCTGAAAGGTGACTCGCTGGCGCTGGCTGCTGGTATGCTGCCCGCTGAGTATCGGCAACTGTGTCAGCTAGATCCGTTAGCGGAAATGGCTGAACAAAAAGGCCGCGCTGACAATGAAAGAGAGATCTCGCAAGTTCTCAATAACGCGGCGTTAAATGGCGACGCTAAAGCTGCGTTAGAGATCCTGCGTCACCGGCACGAGTGGACGGCCAAGCAGGAAGTCAGCGTTGATGTGTATCAGCGGATCAGCATCACACAGGCGCTAGAAGCCGCGCAAACCAGAGTGTTAGAGAATGCAAAAAACGATCTATACATCAGCCGAAGAGCAGACGTTGATGACGCGGTTGTGGTCACCCGCAATAGCGAACGATCCTGAAGCGTTTGTACTGTTCGCGTTTCCTTGGGGTCAGCCCAACACACCGTTAGCTAAGTTCAGCGGCCCGCGCAAGTGGCAGCGCGAGATACTGCGTGACATTACCAAGCACATCAAAGTCAACGAAGGTAAGGTCAACATGGACACGCTGCGCGAGGCGGTGTCCAGCGGGCGGGGTATTGGTAAGTCGGCGTTAGTTAGCTGGCTGATCCTGTGGATGCTGTCTACTCGGATCGGCTCGACGGTCATCGTGAGCGCCAACAGCGAGGCGCAGTTGCGCTCCGTTACCTGGGGTGAACTGACCAAGTGGCAAGCAATGATCATCAACAGCCACTGGTGGGAAATCAGCGCAACTAAGATCGTACCGGCGCAGTGGCTGACCGAATTGGTCGAGCGCGACTTAAAGAAAGGGACGCGCTACTGGGCAGCGGAAGGCAAACTCTGGTCAGAAGAAAATCCCGACGCCTACGCGGGTGTACACAACCACGACGGAATGATGTTGATCTTTGACGAGGCGTCTGGTATCGCCGACGCGATCTGGTCAGTCGGGGCGGGCTTCTTTACAGAAAACATTCTGGACCGTTATTGGTTCGCGTTTAGCAACCCCCGGCGTAATAGCGGTTACTTCTTTGAGACGTTTAATAGTAAGCGTGACTTCTGGCAAACGCGCCAGATAGATGCGCGCACGGTCGAGGGGACGGACAAGCAGGTCTACGAGCAGATCATCGCGGAGTATGGCGAGGATTCGATCCAGGCTAGAGTTGAGGTGTACGGTGACTTCCCAAGCGCGGGTGAGGATCAGTTCATCTCGCCGATGATCGTCGAGGACGCATTCAAGCGGCCTAAGTACAAGGACGAGACTGCGCCTATAGTAATAGGGGTTGATCCGGCAAGGGGTGGGTTGGACTCAACCGTAATTGTCGTGCGGCGCGGGCGGGACATCGTAGCGATTAAGCGGTACAAGGGCGAAGATACGATGTCGATTGTCGGGCGTGTGATCGACGCGATTGACGAGTTCAAACCAACGCTAACTGTAATAGACGAAGGCGGTTTGGGTTACGGAATACTTGACCGCTTAACAGAACAACGGTATAAGGTGCGAGGGGTAAACTTTGGTTGGAAAGCCAAGAACCCCGTAATGTGGGGCAACAAGCGGGCTGAGATGTGGGGCGCGATGCGCGAGTGGTTAAAGACCGCCAGCATCCCGCAAGACAAGATGCTCAAGGATGATTTGGTTGGGCCGATGAAAAAGCCCAACTCGGCGGGAACGATCTTTCTGGAAGGCAAGAAAGAAATGAAGTCTAGGGGGTTGGCATCACCTGACGCAGCCGACGCGCTGGCGGTGACTTTTGCCTATCCTGTAGCGCACCGTGAGTACGTTGAACGGCCCCGTACTATTACGATGAATCGTGACTCAATGGCCGGATCTTGGATGGGTGCATAATGCTCAAAAAGTCTACTAGCGCAAAAGCCTTTAAAGAAAACATTAAGACTGAAGTAAAGGCTGGTAAGCCGGTCAAGCAAGCAGTTGCAATTGCATACGCAACCAAACGAGCGGCGGCAAAGAAATGAAACCCGGACTCTACGCCAACATCAACGCTAAAAAAGCACGTATCGCTGCTGGTTCTGGCGAAAAAATGCGTAAACCCGGAACTCCCGGAGCGCCAACCGCTAAAGACTTCAAAGAGTCTGCGAAGACTGCTAAGAAAAAATGAAGAAAAACGTATCGTTATCGGTCGGGCGTGGTGAAAAGTTGCCAGTTAAGCAAGGCGCGGGCCTGACCGAGAAGGGGCGCGAGAAGTACAATCGGGAAACTGGTAGTAATTTGAAAGCACCAGCGCCTAATCCCAAGACGGAAGCTGATAAGGGTAGGAAGTCTAGCTTTTGCGCTAGAATGGAAGGGGTTGTGGCCCACGCCAAAGGCGATGCGGAACGGGCTAAGGCGTCACTTAAACGCTGGAAGTGTTGATGGCTGATTCAAATCCCTTGGTCTTAATTGGTTTAAGCAGAGATGTCTGACTACACCGGGATTAACGCTGTTGGCAATGTCGCACTGGGTGGCAAACCCTTAAAAAGCGACTCGGATGTGCTGTCAACGGCGCGGGATCGCCTGTCAATGGCAATTTCGGCGTACTCGGAAAGTCGAGAGGATGAGCTAGACGACCTGCGGTTTTATGCGGGTAGCCCTGATAACCAGTGGCAGTGGCCCGCAGATGTGCTGGCAACCCGTGGTGCGGTGCAGGGTCAGACGATCAACGCGCGGCCATGCTTGACGATTAATAAGCTGCCGCAGCACGTACATCAGATTACCAACGATCAGCGCCAGAACCGGCCTAGCGTGAAGGTCATTCCGGTTGATGACAACGCTGATGTAGAGGTTGCTGAGATTTTCAACGGCATGATTCGGCATATTGAGTACATCTCGGATGCCGATGTGGCCTACGATACGGCTTGCGAGAACCAGGTTGCGTATGGCGAAGGTTATATTCGGATTTTGACCGAGTATTGCGATGACAATACGTTTGACCAAGATATTAAGATCGCCCGCGTAAGGAACAGTTTCTCGGTCTACATGGACCCTCTGATTCAAGACCCATGCGGCAGTGATGCCGAGTGGTGTTTTATCACTGAGGATTTGTCTAAAGCCGAATACGCACGGTTATTCCCTAACGCATCGCCCTTGTCCACCCTTGAGACGTTGGGTGTCGGGGATCAGAACCTGAGCCAGTGGCTAAATACGGACACGATCCGTATTGCTGAGTATTTTTATTGCGAATATGACACGCAGACGTTGAATTTGTATCCCGGTAATGTGACTGCATTCCAAGGAACGCCGGAAGACAAAGAGTTGCGGGCGGTTTACGGCAAGCCGAAGAAGTCGCGCCAAGCGGATCGCAAGAAGATTTGCTGGACAAAGATCAACGGTTACGAAATTCTTGAAAAGCAGGAATGGGCCGGTAGTTGCATCCCTGTTGTGCGGGTGATTGGCAACGAATACGAGGTTGAGGGCCGGATTTACATCAGCGGGCTGGTGCGTAACGCCAAAGATGCCCAGCGGATGTACAACTATTGGACCAGCCAAGAGGCAGAGATGCTGGCGCTGGCTCCAAAAGCCCCGTTTATTGGTTATGGCGGTCAGTTTGAAGGGTATGAGACTCAGTGGAAGACCGCCAACACAAATAACTGGCCTTATTTGGAGGTCAATCCAGATGTAACGGACGGTCAGGGTGCAATATTGCCGCTGCCCCAACGTGCGCAGCCGCCTATGGCTTCATCTGGCCTGTTGCAAGCTAAAGTTGGTGCTTCCGAGGACATCAAGTCTGCAACGGGGCAGTACAACGCCTCTTTGGGCATGACATCCAACGAACGCTCCGGCAGGGCAATCCTTGCTCGCCAGCGTGAGGGCGACGTTGGTACTTACCACTACCAAGACAACCTAGCACGGGCTGTACGGTATGTTGGTCGGCAGTTGGTGGACATGATCCCTAAGATTTACGACACGCAGCGTATTGCCCGAATCATTGGGATTGATGGCGAGACGAAGATGGTCAAGATTGACCCGACTCAGGCCGAGCCAGTGCGTAAGATCCAGAACCAAGAAGGGATTGTGATTGACAAGATCTACAACCCGTCTGTTGGCAAGTACGACGTAGTGGTTGCGACTGGTCCGGGCTACGCTACAAAGCGTCAAGAGGCGTTGGAAGCGATGGCTCAACTACTGCAAGGTAATCCGCAGTTGTGGGCGGTGGCGGGCGATCTGTTTGTTAAGAACATGGACTGGCCTGGGGCGCAGGAAATGGCAAAGCGGTTTGCCAAGACAATTGATCCCAAGCTCATGGGCGACGCCGAGGACAATCCAGCTTTGCAAGCGGCGCAGCAGCAAATGCAAGCGATGGCGGCAGAACTGGATCAGTTGCACCAGATGTTGCAAAATGTCGGCAAGTCTATGGAAGCGCAGGACATGGAGCGCAAAGACTTTGAGGCTAAGATCAAGGCGTATCAGGCTGAGACGCAGCGCATTAGTGCTGTTCAGGCGGGTATGTCTGAAGAGCAGATTCAAGACATTGCAATGGGCGTGGTCGCTGCCGCTATGGAATCGCAGAGTATGCTGATGCCTGAGATGCGCCAAGAACCTGCACCAATGGAAATGCCAGAACAAGGGATGATGCAATGAAGTGCGCGGATTTTGTAGGCTTGCTATTTCTTGCTAGGGATGTAGCGCATAGCGTACATCTAAATACCCGCAGCTACAGCAAGCACAAGGCGCTCGGTCATTTTTACGAGCTAATTGTTGAAGCGGCAGATGATTTTGCCGAAGCGTACCAAGGTCGGCATGGGCTGATCGGTCCAATTACGCTGATGACAGCCAAGAAAACAACTAATATTGTTGAGTTCTTGGAAACTCAACTTGCTGAGATTGAAGCTGCTCGATACGAAATTGTTGACAAGACGGATATGTCTTTGCAGCAGTTGATTGACAACATTATTGAAATTTACTTACGCGCCTTGTATCGGTTGCGTTTCTTGGCGTAAAAATCATGGAAAAACTAGTTGCATCTGGTCGGTTTCACGTTCTTTGTTATGACAAAGACGGAAATCTTAAGTGGGAAGAAAAGAACGACAATTTAGTTGTTAACGTCGGTCTTCAATACATGGCTGGCGTTGCGTTAACTAGCACTACCCAAATTACAACCTGGTATATTGGTTTGTGGGGCGCTGGGGCATCTAATGCCCCGGCAGCGGGGGACACAATGGCAAGCCACGCTGGATGGACCGAGTTTACTGGATACAGTAATGCAACCAGAGTTTCCCCTACTTTTACTGCGGCCACCAACGCAAATCCTTCAGTAGTTACCAACGCAACCGCAGCAGCGTTTAGTATTAATGCTAGTGGTACGGTTGGCGGCGCGTTTTTAACAAGCGGAAGCGGGAAAGGCGGTACGACCGGAACGCTGTTCTCAGGTTCTGACTTTACTGGTGGTGACCGTTCGGTTGTTTCTGGCGATACTTTAAACGTAACTTATACATTTAGCCTTTCGGGTTAATTAGAGGTAGGGCGTGAAGAACATTCCCCCTACCTATACCTTCCTTTACGACAAGGTAAGGTTCTCGGTCTACCACGCAAACACGGGGGAGGGTCTTCCCCGTCATGAGCATACGTTTGATCACCTGACTATGTGCGTTGCCGGTCAATCCGCCATCCGTAAAGAAAACCTTTACAAAGAGATGGACAAAGACACTGTGCCCGTGATCCTCAAAGAGAACGAGTGGCATGAGGTCGAGGCGTTAGTGGACAACACTATATTCATTAACGTGTTTCCAGCAGGGGAGCAGGAATGACAACGTGCGTGCTGTTTAACGATAAGGGCGAGTTTGTTAACCTGATTGTTGCCGAGCCAACGGATTGGGTTGAGGAAGGCTGGCGGTTAGAAGAAGTGCCAGAAGGTTACGTCTGGACTGGCACGGCAATTGTAACTGCTGAAGAAGCAGCCGCATTGGCAAACAAACAAGTCACACCGGAAGTGATTTAATGCCCACCGTAACGATTGCCATTACGTCTGGTACGCGCTGGAGAGTTCCAGTCGATTGCACATCTGCGACCATTGAAGTTATTGGCGGTGGTAGCGCGGGCGGCGGGGCATATTCAAAAACAAACACAGTTGCTTTAACTCCGCTTTCATTCGCTTATATTAGCGTTGGAGCGGGGGCGAATAGCGGAACAGCCGGGGATACTTGGTTTAATAAAACAACTAACGCTGCACCAAGTTCAACCACAAATGGAGCATTAGCTAAAGGCGGAGCAAGTATACCGAATTGCGTTGACGGTGCTGCACTGGGCGGCTCCAGTGTAACCGGAGTTGGGGATACTAAGTATTCCGGCGGGAATGGGTACGGTATATATGTTTGCGACTTTGAAAGTTATTATAATTTATATAGCTTTGGCGGTGCTGCGGGGCCAAATGGTAATGGTGGCAATGGATACCAAGCCTCCGCAAGAGGCGGCGGCGGCGGGGCTAACGGGGGGGATTCTAGCACTAGCAGCACAGGAGGTAATAATCGTTTAGGGTCTGGTGGTGGTGCTGGTGGGAACCCGCCAACCGCAGGAACAAACGGCGGAGGTGGTGGAGCCAACACAGTTTCTGGCGCTGGAGCGCAAGGGGGTGCAGATTTAGTTTTTACTGATTACCTTGGCAATACATACGGCCCCGCTGGTGGCGGCGGAGGCATAGGAACTTCAGTCAATAACCTCCCTGCTGGTGTTAATTATGGTGGGGGTGGAAACCCCGGAGGCCAAGGTCTTATCATCGTTACCTACACCCCGGTAGTGACGATTGGCAATTCGTACACAGAAGTATTAAATGAGTTTGGTTCTACCGATGTTAGTACGCCAAGCCGCTGGCGTATCCCTTATGGCGTAGATACTGTAACTGTCCACGCAATTGGCAGCGGTTCTAATGGATCAGTAAGCTCAGTAAACGGTGGCGGTGGCGGTGCGTATGCAACGTCTGTAATCGATGTAAGCACCCTAAACAACACTGGCGCATATTACTTAAACTATTTTAATACCAGCCTTGACGGAAACTCGGACGCTTGGTTTAACAAATCTGGGTCTTCTGCGCCAAGTAGTTCTAGTAATGGAGTATTGGCAAAGGGGGCGGGATACCCCGGCACTTCGGGTGGTCAATCAGCTTCTTCTGTAGGCACAACAACTTACTCCGGTGGTAATGGCGGGACAGGATCTGGAACCACCGTTTTGAAATGGGCTGGCGGCGGAGGCTCTGCTGGCCCATCCGGCGCGGGTAAAAATGGTGGCAATTCGTTTGCCGGTAATTCGTCTGCGTCATCTGGCGGCGGGGGTGGTTCTAACGGCGGCTCCTCCACGGCAGGTGGCAACGCAACTAGCTCAACGGTTGCGGGGGCTGGGGGGGCGGGTAATAGTGGTTCTGGTGGCGGTGCGGCTGCAACGGCAAGTTCGGCGGCTGGAAACGGATCTAATGGTGGAGGCGGTGGTGGAGGTAAAAACACCGTTGGGTTCCTAAACGGCGGAAATGGCAGCACACAAAACATTTGGACCGACTCGGGCACAAGCAATCAATACGGCCCCGGAGGCGGGGCGGGCGGTAGTGCGGCAACCAGTAGCGTTAATGCGGGTTTTCCGGGCACCGCTGGTAACTGGGGTGGGGGAAGGGGGTACCGCTACCCAGCATTACATTTACCCCCCGGCTATCCACTAATCGTCCTCCAATACACCATAACCAAAGCCGCTCCGGTAGATGGTTCAACAATAGTAGAAACAGCTTCCGGTTCTGATTCTGTACTCGCCAGCTTGCTTTATGATAGGTCCGTATCGGAGACGGCTTCTGGTGCGGATTCTGTATCTGCTGCGTTAGCTTATTTTAGGTCAATTGCAGAAGCCGCAAGTGGCTCTGATGAAGAGTTGGCAAATTTGCTTTTTTTAGGCTTAGTCTCGGAAGCCGCGTCCGGCAACGATCTGTTTGACGGAACAGTCTTCAACCCTGATATACTTTCCGCAGACCAACTATTGATTAAACTTCGGTCATTCACCGAAAGAAGGAGATTCTGATGGCGATCAACCTCAAGGCTATCACATCTGTGATGGGCTACCAGCAGATTACAAGTCTGAGTACTGCTACCAAACTGACCGTGCCGCCACGCGATATAGGCGGATTGATTGGCTCCCCTCGGATTGCTATCATCACACCAGAAACGCAAGCCGTGCGCTGGCGCGACGATGGTGTGGCTCCAACTGCAAGCATTGGTATGCCGTTGGCCGCTGGCGTCACGTTGCAGTATGACGGTGATCTTTCGCAGATCCAGTTCATTGAGCAAACTGCTGGTGCCAAACTTAACATTAGTTACTATTCTTGAGGTCGCCATGCAAGTTTCTAACGACTCTCCCGCCGTGAACTACGTTGATTATTTCACCAAGCAGTTTCCAATTGATTTGGCTAACATGGCCGCATTACGTGACGAACTGGCTGTTCGTCAGGGTGCATTGTCTGCCGCCCAAGATGCTGTAGCTGACCGTGAACGCGCCAAGCAAGAGCTAGATGCGGCCAACGCAGAAGCAGCCGCGTTAAAAGTTGACGCCACGGCTGACCGCGAAGCAGCAAAACAAGAACTGGCTGATGCCAAGGCCAAGGCCAAGGATTTGAACGCTCAAGCTAAGGCTGCACTTGCCGATGCGGTAGACCGTGAGACAGCGGTTGAGTTGCGCGAGAAAGTTGTTGCAGATCGTGAAGTTTTTCAGACTGCTACCCAGGCTGAGATTGAAAGCCAACAGGCCGATTTAAAAGCTAAGACTGCCGCCTTGGACGCTCGCGTAAAAGCGTTTCAAGATAAAGTTGCTGCACTTACAGTTTAAGGTTTGACATGGCAAATACCACGATTTCTGCATTACCGTCAGCGACTACACCACTTAGCGGTACAGAAGTCGTTCCAATTGTCCAGAGCGGCGTAACCAAAAAAGTTGCCGCTAGTTACATTGGAAATGTTGCCGCTGGGTCAAACACTCAAATTCAATACAACAGTTCGAATGTGTTAGCCGGTTCTGCGAACCTGACGTTTGACGGAACAAATCTTGTAACAGCTGGTAGCGCAACTGGTGCTGCATTTATCCCATCTGGATCAACGGTTCCAACAAATGGAATGTATTTGCCAACAACAAATACTATTGCTTGGTCAACAAATACCACAGAACGTATTCGCCTAAACTCCTCTGGCAACTTGCTGTTGGGGACTACAAGTAATGTTGTAAGTTACGCCAGGGCTCAAATAGTAAATAATGATGTACCGCTGGTTTTAAGGCAATCAACGTCTACGGCTGGAAAATATTGGAACATTGGCCCTTTTAATTCAGCAAGCACTTTAATTGTTTACAACCAAGACAATACTGGAGTTTATATTGCTGATGGGGCGACATCTTGGACGGCAAACTCGGACGAACGATTAAAAACTGCAATTACACCATTCAAAAACGCTGCTCAAAAAATTTGTTCTTTGCGTTCTGGTACAGGACGTTACCTTACAGACAATGAATCTGTGAGCCGTTCGTTTTTAATTGCACAAGACGTTCAAACCGTTTTGCCAGAAGCCGTTGATGTTCAAGATAATGAACAAAAAACATTAGGTTTAAGGTATACAGATATAATTCCTTTGTTAACCGCAGCAATACAAGAGCAACAAGCAGTCATTCAATCGCTTACTGATCGTATTGCTCAACTGGAAGCCAAATAATGGCAACTGTTTTTACGTGGGACGTAACACAACTTAACTGTTACCCACAAGCTCAAGGGCAAACTGACGTAGTATTTACCGTTCATTGGACTTGTTCTGGTACGGACGGGACGTACAACGGTAGTGTTTATTCAACCAGCAATGTAACGTATGTAGCTGGCGAGCCGTATACGCCTTATAATCAACTTACTAAGGATGAAATTCTTAGGTGGGTTTGGGCAAGTGACATAGCCAAAAAATCTGCTGAAAACGATGTGCAAATGCAGATCAATAATCAAGCAAACCCCCCTATTGTTTCACCGCCGTTGCCTTGGAAATAATAATGAAATCATCAATTATTTCCACTGAGTTTACGCCAAAGGAAACAAAAAATGGCAGTTAATTTTTTATCGCCAGTAGGTGGCGCAGGGCAACAATTTTTTACCAATAGCGGTGTTCCTTTAAGCGGCGGTAAGTTATATTCTTACGCGGCTGGGACAACTACGCCCCAGGTTACATACACATCTTTTGGCGGTGCAACCGCTCACAGCAATCCAATTGTTTTGGATTCAGCAGGTAGGGTACCAGGAGGAGAAATTTGGTTATCGGCGTTGCCGTACAAATTTGTTCTAAACACTTCAGCAGATGTTTTAATTGCAACTTACGATAATATTTCTGGGATCGGCGCTGCATCTTACCAAGTACAAAATTTTACTGGTACAGGATCGCAAACCATATTTACATTAAATTCAGCATCATTAGGTGAAAATTTTACTTTTGTGTATGTTAACGGAGTGTACCAACAAAAAGACACTTACACAATATCGGGAACAACGCTAACATTTTCACAAGCACCTCCTGTGACTTCATCAATTGAAGTGATGTTTAATTAAAAAAGGTTAGTCATGTCGTTAACAAAAACATCGTATTCAATGATAACTGGCGCGCCTTTAAATGTATTAGATTTTGGAGTTTCCACTTCTAATACGTCGGCTCAAAATGATGCGGGGTTTGCACTTGCGCTTGCAAAAATTACAGCAAACGGGGGTGGGGAGATTTACATCCCTTCTGGAACGTACAATTATAGTACAACTCTTAATTTTGGAATTAACAATTTAGTTGTTAAGGGGCAGGGAAGATCTACGGTATTGCAATTTAACGGAACTGGCAACTGTATAGAAATAGTAAGCCTTTCTGCTAGTGCCGGAAAATACATCACTCTAGATAATTTTGCGGTATCAGGGAATTCCAACGCTACAAATGGAATTTACATAAACAATTGGATTAACATTAGACTGTTAGACATAAGCGTTGGTAATGTAACCCAAAGAGGTATTTATACAGGTTTTGTTGTGTTTGCATATATGCTCAATCCAACAGTATATAATTACGATTGGGGCGTAAGTGGATTTGTCGTTCAACCTCAAATTGGCATAGAATTGGGCCGACCTGTCGGTGGCTCTGTAACTTATCCTGATAGCTGTGCAGTAACAATCATTGGGTTGAACATTCAAGGAGTATCAGGTTCTGGCCTAAAATGCAGAAATGGCTTTAGCAATGTAATTACTGGCGGGTCAAGCGAATACAATGGCACGCTGGATTTAGAAATTCTTCCAGATTTCAAACAATCAGTTTTTACAAACATAGATTTTGAAAACACAACTCCCAAGACAAATGTTTCAATCAATGGAATTCAAAACACATTCATCGGTGGATTGATTCCATTAAGCGCGTGTAAAGCGCAGATTGGGTCAAACTCAGAACAAAATAAATTTCTTGGTGGAAGTTACGGTCAAATTGAAATTTTATCTGGGGCGTACTTAAATTCTTTTACGGACGTAACTGTTACTTCAAATTCTGGTTTAACGGATAACGGAACAAACACCAAACTAGATAACGTAATTGTAAATAATAGCCCAATTTACAAATACAACGCGGTTCAACAATCAATAGCGGGTTTTTATTCAAGCGGTGGGGTTTTGACATCTGTTGCTTCTGGGTCTCCTACAACAATGTTTGCTTCTGCGTTTGGTTCTTATATGTTAACGGTGTTTGTTCCAAATCTAGGCTCTAACTATATTGCCAGTTCGTTTGTAATTGATGATTCGACAAATTGCAATTTAAGCGGATACTCTAATGGAGCTAACATTTCTTTGAGCATATCCGGGAAAAATGTTCGAGTAACACAAACAAGCGGATCATCGCAAAATATTGAATGGTGTGTGATTCGTATGCCGGTATTTTAAATTGTTTCAAAAATAAACAACAACTTGCACAACTGCAAAAAGTTGGTGTAATATAACCGTACCGGCGCGGCTCACCGGGGAATCTCAGGATTCAAAATGTCCGAAGAAGTAGCGATTGAAGCGGAAGTAGCGCCCGCGCCGGAACTGGAAGCCACGGCGGCCCCGGAACCTGTAGTAGATACGCCGGAAGTTGCGCCCAAGACCTTCTCGCAAGAGGAACTTGATGCAGCAATTCAAAAACGTCTCGCAAGAGAACAGCGAAAGTGGGAGCGTGAGCGTCAAGCACCGCCGCCCGTTGCCGTTGATGTTCCACCTGTAGATCAGTTTGATTCGGTCGATGCTTACGCAGAAGCCAAAGCAATCCAGCTAATCGCACAACGGGACCAGCAGCGCCAACAGACGGAGATTCTTGAGGCATATCACGAGCGTGAAGAAGAGGCTCGGACCAAGTACGATGACTTTGAACAGGTCGCGTACAACCCAAGTCTTAAGATCACAACCGTGATGGCGCAAGCGATTCAAGCCTCTGATGCTGG
>Ga0209296_1000419_pt1 | contig 36595 bp, 52 predicted proteins | sample S_130206_EF_Meta_FD_187319 | JGI IMG/M metagenome (GOLD analysis project Ga0209296, IMG submission 187319) | Freshwater microbial communities from Lake Simoncouche, Canada to study carbon cycling - S_130206_EF_MetaG (SPAdes) (version 2) | ecosystem: Environmental > Aquatic > Freshwater > Lake ... | reverse complement strand
CTCGATGTTGTTGGCATAGCCAACAATGCCAACATGGTTTGTTGCTTGCACGAACTAACTATAGTTAGTTTGCTGCACGAACTAAGCATGGGGCCGGGTGGCCAGGTAGCCGAGGGGTGGGGGGGGAGGGCCATGGCCAGGGGCCAACGGTAGCGGAGCCTTCACGAACAAATTTTTTTAATATAAAATTCCAGCACACGCCCCCGGCGCAGGAGAACCAATGTTCCAGTCACTGCCACTGACCATACGCAAAGTCGAAGCAACTGAGTCGCGCTTGCAGTCAATCTACGACGCCGCCAAGCTAGGTCTCAAAGGCGACACGCTTGCCCTGGCGTCAGGAATGCGACCCGATGAGTACCGCCAACTATGCCAACTTGACCCACTGGCCGAGATGGCCGCAATCAAAGGCAAAGCCGACGGCGAACGCGAGATGGCCAACATCTTGCACAACGCTGCGCGCGAAGGCGACGCTAAGGCAGCGCTGGAAATCCTCAAGCATCAGCACGGTTGGGTGGCCAAGCAGTCCATCTCGGTTGACATCGACCAACGTATATCCATCACGCAAGCGCTGCATGAAGCCGAGTTGCGTGTCATAGAGGTCATTGATGCAGTCGACCAAATACAGCGCTGAAGACGAACAAGAATTGATGGCGCGTCTGTGGACGCCGCGCATCAAGGACGACCCCCTCAATTTCGTAATGCTCACGTTTCCGTGGGGTGTCAAGGGCACGCCGTTGGAAAACTTCAAAGGGCCGCGCAAGTGGCAGCGCGATGTGCTGCAAGACATCGCCGAACACATCAAGGCCAACAAGGGCCAAGTGGACTACGCGGTGCTGCAAGAGGCCATCTCGTCCGGGCGCGGTATTGGCAAGTCGGCCTTAGTAAGTTGGATCACAATTTGGATGTTGTCCACGCGGATCGGCTCGACGACCATCATCTCGGCTAACTCAGAAAGCCAACTCAGGTCAATCACCTGGGCCGAAATTACCAAGTGGCTGGCGATGGCGCTCAACAGTCACTGGTTTGAGGTCTCGGCCACCCGGCTGATGCCCGCCAAGTGGCTAACCGAACTGGTCGAGCGCGATTTGAAAAAGGGCACGCGCTACTGGGGCGTCGAAGGGCGGCTCTGGTCAGCGGAAAATCCTGACGCTTACGCGGGTGTGCATAACTTTGACGGGGTGCTGGTGGTGTTCGACGAAGCCAGCGGTATTGACGACAGCATCTGGGCGGTGACCAGCGGGTTTTTCACGGAAAACACGCCCAACCGGTTTTGGCTGGCGTTCAGCAACCCGCGCCGCAACACGGGGTACTTCTACGAGGCGTTCAACAGCAAACGGGATTTTTGGAAGACCAAGGTGGTGGACGCGCGCACGGTTGAGGGTACGGACAAGCAGGTGTACGAACGGATCATCCAAGAGTACGGGCCGGAGTCGGCGCAGGCGCACGTCGAGGTGTACGGTATGTTCCCCAACGCGGGGGATGACCAGTTCATACCAGCAGATGTGGTAGACGCGGCCATGAAGCGAGAGAAGTACAAGGACTTGAGCGCACCCATCATCATCGGCGTTGACCCGGCGCGGTTCGGCGCGGACGCAACGGTCATCGCCGTGCGGCAGGGGCGGGATATTGTCAACATAGCGCGGTATCGGGGCGACGACACTATGACGGTGGTCGGGCACGTCATTGAAGCGATAGAAGAGTACAAGCCAACGCTGGTAGTCATCGACGAAGGCGGGCTGGGCGCGGGGATTGTTGACCGGCTCAAAGAACAGAGGTACAAGATCAAGGGGGTCAATTTTGGCAACAAGGCCAAGAACCCCATCATGTACGGCAATATGCGGGCGCAGATGTGGGGTGAGATGAGGGAGTGGCTGAAATCTGCTAGTATCCCAAGCGACAGGTTCTTGAAGACGGACTTGATTTCGCCTATGATGAAGCCTGATTCACGTGGAACTATTTTCTTGGAGAGCAAGAAAGAAATGAAATCTCGCGGTCTTGCATCGCCCGACGCAGCGGACGCTATATGCGTGACGTTTGCGTTTCCCGTGGCCCACCGCGAGTATACTGAGCCTGTACGGCGCATAAACTTGCAGGGCAACAGCGTCTCAACTTCATGGATGGGGTCTTAAAATGGCTACTAAACCAGGGCTTTATGCCAACATTCACGCCAAGCAAGCACGCATTAAAGCTGGCTCTGGCGAGAAAATGAACAAAGTTGGCAGCAAAAACGCGCCTACCGCCAAAGATTTTAAAGATTCTGCCAAGACCGCGAAGAAGAAGTAATGCCCGCTTTAGAGCTTCCCAACATTGATAAATTCTCGCCGGAAGAACAAGCCGCGTTGAATTATCATCGGCAAAATTTGCTAACGGGAAGCGCTTTAAAACATGATGATGGCGGCATGACCACTTTTATGGGTTCTGTTGTTGACACCGACAATGGGGCTATGATATTACCTACATATTGGGGTGGATCGGTAAGAGAAGTGCCTGATGCAATGCGTTTTGCCATACGTTCTGGAATTAAGTTTCCAACGTATAAATCTGTGCCAGAAGCATTGGAAGCAGAAAAGCGAATGCATGATGTAATGGAACAAGATCTTAAAGCCTACATGAGAGGTAAGTAATGCCACTTGTCAAATCCAAAACACCCGAGGCTTTCCGTAAAAACGTGAAGGCTGAAGTTGCCGCCGGTAAGCCGGTGAAGCAGGCAGTTGCAATTGCATATTCGGTTAAGCGCGAAGCGCAAAAGCCTATGCCAAAAGGTAAGAAATAATGGCTGATTACACCGGCATGGTAGCAGTAGGCAATGTCGCCAACGGTGGTGGCAAGAAGAACGACAGTTCCGATATCTTGGCGACTGCCCGCAGCCGTCTGGATATGGCTATCGGGGCGCTGTCTGAGTCCCGCGAGGATGAGATTGACGATCTGAAGTTCTACGCTGGCAGCCCAGACAACCACTGGCAGTGGCCTGCCGATGTGCTGGCGACTCGCGGCGCGGTGCAGGGCCAGACAATTAACGCTCGCCCGTGCCTGACAATCAACAAATTGCCGCAGCACGTGCGGCAAGTAACCAATGACCAACGCCAAAACCGCCCAAGTGGCAAGGTTATTCCTGCCGACGACAAGGCCGACATTGCAGTCGCCGAAATTTTCAATGGCATGGTCAGGCACATTGAGTACATCTCCGACGCAGATGTCGCTTACGACACCGCTTGCGAAAACCAGGTCTCCTACGGCGAAGGTTACATCCGCATCCTGACGGAATACTGCGACGACGATACCTTTGACCAGGATATCAAGATAGGGCGCATCCGTAACAGTTTTAGCGTCTATATGGATCCGACAATCCAAGACCCGTGCGGGTCTGATGCCAAGTGGTGTTTCATCACCGAAGACATTACGAAAGCCGACTATGAGCGTATGTATCCTGATTCGGCGCCTATCACGACCTTGCAGTCGCTGGGCGTCGGTGACCAGAATCTGTCTCAATGGCTCAACGAAGATACGATCCGCATTGCGGACTACTACTACGTTGACTATGACCGCGAAACGTTGAATTTGTACCCAGGGAACATCACGGCGTTTGCCGATACACCCGAAGACAAGATGCTGAAAAGCCAGTTTGGCAAGCCGACCAAATCACGAGAGTCTGACCGTTGCCGGATCAAGTATTGCAAGATCAACGGGTACGAAATACTGGAAGAACGCGAGTGGGCGGGAAAGTACATTCCCGTTGTCCGCATTGTTGGCAATGAATTTGAGGTTGACGGGCGTCTGTATGTGTCTGGAATTGTGCGAAATGCCAAAGACGCGCAACGAATGTACAACTATTGGGTGTCACAAGAGGCAGAAATGCTGGCTTTGGCTCCAAAAGCGCCATTTATTGGCTATGGCGGTCAGTTTGAGGGCTACGAGACCCAGTGGAAGACCGCAAACACGACCAACTGGCCGTATTTAGAGGTCAATCCTGACGTTACAGACGGTTCTGGCAGCATTCTGCCCCTACCGCAGCGCGCCCAGCCGCCGATGGCCTCCAGCGGGCTGCTGCAAGCCAAGGCTGGCGCGTCCGAGGACATAAAATCGTCAACAGGTCAATACAACGCCAGTTTGGGCATGAGTTCCAACGAACGCTCAGGAAAGGCGATTCTTGCGCGTCAGCGTGAGGGCGATGTAGGTACTTACCACTACGGCGACAACCTAGCGCGCGGCGTGCGTCACATTACCCGCCAATTGGTTGACCTGATCCCCAAGATTTACGACACTCAGCGGGTGGCGCGGATTATTGGCGAGGACGGTGAAACCGATATGGTCAAGATTGACCCGATGCAAGCCGAGCCGGTCAAGAAGATTGTCAACCAAGAAGGCATTGTGATTGACAAGATTTACAACCCTAGCGTCGGTAAGTACGACGTTGTGGTGACCACCGGCCCAGGCTACGCAACCAAGCGCCAAGAGGCACTGGAAGCGATGGCGCAGTTGCTGCAAGGCAACCCGCAATTGTGGCAAGTGGCCGGTGATCTGTTTGTGAAGAACATGGACTGGCCGGGCGCTCAAGAAATGGCGAAGCGTTTTGCAAAGACTATTGATCCCAAGCTGATGCAGGACGGCGACAAGCCGCCTGAGTTGCAGCAGGCCGAGCAGCAGATCCAAGCGATGGGCCAAGAGATGGAGCAGATGCACCAGATGATTATTAATGCGGGCAAATCCATTGAGATGCAGGATATGCACCGCAAGGACTTTGAGGCGCAAGTGAAGGCGTACCAGGCTGAGACTCAGCGAATTGCTGCGGTGCAAGCCGGTATGACGTTTGAACAGATTCAAGACGTTGTGCTGGGAACGGTGCATGGCATGATTACATCTGGCGACCTAGTTAACGAGATGCCTGGGCGCGACATGGATACCGGCCCTGAGATGCCAATGGAAGGCATGGAACAACAAGGAATGCCCCAATGATGTACAAAGCCGCCGATTTTGTAGGAATGCTATTCCTCGCCCGTGATGTGGCGCATAGCGTCCATCTGAACACGCGCAGCTACTCCAAGCACGTTGCGTTAAACACCTTTTACGACAGCATCATTGACCATGCTGATGCGTTTGCCGAAGCCTACCAAGGTCGGCATGGCCTAATGGGGCCGATCACGCTGCACTCAGCTACCAAGACAGCCAACATCATTGATTTTCTGCAAGGGCAACTGGATGACATTGAAAAATGCCGCTACGAAGTGGTAGACAAGTCCGATTCCTCTCTCCAGCAGTTGATTGACAACATTGTCGAGTTGTATCTATCAACCTTGTATAAACTGCGCTTCTTGGCATGACCATTACCGTAACGCACTCAACAGCCGCCGACGCTTCGTTCAGCGCGACAGGTGCGGCTGCTTGGGACGCTACGCATTCATTTGCGGGCATTTTGGATGTCGCCAATGGTGGCACGGGGACAGCTACTCCAAGTTTGGTGGCGGGGACAAATGTTACAGTTACTGGGACTTGGCCTAACCAAACCATTGCCGCTTCCGGTGGCGGGTCTGGCACAGTCACATCAGTGTCTGTTGTTTCTGCTAATGGGTTTGCGGGCACTGTAGCCAATGCAACCACAACGCCAGCCGTCACCCTATCGACTAGCATTACCGGCGTTTTGAAAGGCAACGGCACTGCAATTTCTGCCGCGTCTGCTGGAACTGACTACCAAGCACCAATCACGCTAACAACTACAGGAACATCAGGCGCGGCTACGTTTGTAAGCAATACATTGAACATCCCGCAGTATTCTGGCGGCGGCTCAGGTACGGTTACGTCGGTAGCAGCTACTGTTCCGTCTTTTCTTTCCGTTACCGGCAGCCCAATTACCACCAGCGGAACGCTTGCAATTAGCTATTCCGGCACGGCGCTTCCGATTGCCAATGGTGGCACTGGGCAGACTACAGCTGCCGCCGCCATTACTGCGCTTACGGGCACACAAACTTCGGGTTACTACCTACGTTCTGACGGCACAAATGCCACTTTGTCAGCGATTCAAGTTGCGGATGTACCAACGCTAAACCAAAACACCACAGGCACTGCCGCTAACGTCACAGGAACTGTGGCTGTTGCTAATGGCGGGACTGGTACAACTACACCCGCGTTGGTAGCGGGAACCAATGTCACAATTACTGGAACTTGGCCCAATCAAACCATTGCCGCTTCTGGTGGCGGCGGTTCAGGAACAGTTACATCTGTAGCGGCTACTGTCCCCGCGTTTCTGTCTATAACCGGCAGCCCAATTACCACTAGCGGAACACTGGCTATTGCCTATTCGGGAACAGCGCTTCCAATTGCTAATGGCGGCACAGGTCAGACTACAGCATCCGCTGGTTTTAATGCGCTGTCTCCCATAACCACTACCGGAGACTTAATTCTTGGCAATGGAACAAACAGCGCAACTCGGTTGCCAATTGGCACAAATGGGCAAGTTTTGTTTTCTGATGGTTCTACTGCGGCTTGGGTATCAAAAATCACCAATGGAACAGCGGTCACGCTGACAAACCAAACAACTGTAGATTTTACAAGTTTGCCAAGTTGGGTAAAGCGTATAACAGTAACTTTTGCTGGTGTTTCTCTATCTGGAACAGATGGGCCACTTATCCAACTTGGATATGGAGCAACTCCAACTTATGTTACTTCTGGGTATTCTGGTGGTTCACAAAGCCTTACGACTACCCCAACATCTGCTTCTTCACAGCCAGGAACAGGTATACCAATACAAAATTTTACTGCTTCAAATGCCCTTGTTGGTATTATGACTATTGTTCTTTTAGACTCTACTACTAATACTTGGATAGCTACATATACTGGATATAACGCAACGACTGTTAGTTCTTTTTCAAATTCATCAATTGCATTATCTGGTACGTTAACCGCAGTGCGTTTGACACGAACTGGGACAAACACTTTTGACGCTGGTAAAGTAAATATCCTGTACGAGTAACACTATGACTACACCTACACGAATTGAAGTCAACGTCCAAACCGGCGAGGTCAAGGAAATTGAACTGGAAGGAGAAGAGCTTGCTGCTTACGAAGCAGCAATAGCCGATCAAGCCGAAAGGCAAGCAAGTTGAATTTCTTTGGCGGCACATTTTTTGCCGGTGATTTTTTCAGCGGGGTTAACAGCGATTTTTTCTTTGGTGCGTTTTTTGGCGGCGTATTTTTTGAAAATGCCCCAAATTCTGCTATTCTTCAACTGTTCATTGAAATTCGCTCTTTTACCGAGCGTAGGAGATTCTAGATGTCACTTAATTTGAAAGCTATCACCAGCCGTTTGGGGTATCAGCAGATCACTTCTTTAAGTTCTGCAACAAGCCTAACAGTCCCTACCACGGACGTAAACGGGTTGAATTGCCGTCCAGCAATTGCTATTATTACGCCCGAAACTCAAGCTGTACGGTGGCGTGATGATGGAGTAGCGCCCACCGCGTCTGTAGGAATGCCGCTTGCGGCTGGCGTAACGCTTCAATATGATGGCGATTTGACAGCCATAAAATTTATTGAACAGTCGGCCAGTTCCAAGTTGAACATTACCTACTACACCTAAAGGATTGCATCATGGACTTTCACGGTGACGGTGGTTCTATGAACCACACTAATTTAATTGACTACATCAAGAATCAATTGCCTAATGAGTTGACTACGCTAGTCAATTTGCAAGCTGAATTGGCTCAACGTCAAGGCGCGCTAAATGCAGTAGCAGAAACGCTTGCCGCCCGTGATGAAGCCAAAATTGCGTTGGAAAAAGCAAAATCTCAAGCTGATGATATGTTGGCGCAAGCCAAAGACAAGCTGGCAACAGCCAAAACCAAAGCTGATGCAGCCGAAACAAAAAATGCTGAAACAACCAAAGCAGCGGCTGATTTTGCCGCCGATTTTGCCGCCAAAACTGTTGAATTGGCGGCTTGGGAAAAGAAGCTAACAGACAAAGAAGCAAATATTGCGGTTCGTCAAGACAAACTTGCCGCTGCGGAAACCGCAGTAGCACAAGACCGCGCCGCTTTGGAAGCACGAATTAAAGCATTTCAGGACAAGGTGGCAGCACTAAGTCCTTAACCCCGTACTGGTGCGATCACCAGGGATTCTATGGAATCAAAAATGTCAGAAGAAAACCTAGCGGTAGTTGACCCCGCGCCGGAACCGATTGCAACGGCTGTATCGGAACCCGAAGTTAGTGCGCCGGAAGTAGCTGATGAACAGCAATCTAAAACTTTCACACAGGAAGAATTGGACGCTGCAATTGGCAAACGCCTTGCAAGAGAGCAAAGGAAATGGGAACGGGAACAAGCGCAACGCGTTGCGGAAACGCAAACGTTAAGAGCCGCGCCGGTTCAGTCTGTTGATCAATTTGAAAGCACGGAGGCTTACGCCGACGCGCTGGCCTATCAAAAGGCCGAACAGTTGATTGCACAGCGTGAAGCAGCAAAGCAGCAGTCGCAAGTTCTTGAAAGCTACCACGAGAAGGAAGAGGAAGCGCGGAGCAAATACGAGGACTTTGAACAAGTTGCGTATAACCCCAAACTTCCGATCACCAACGTGATGGCAGAAGCGATCCAATCCTCGGATATTGGGCCTGAGTTGGCTTACCACCTCGGCATAAACCCCAAGGAAGCAGACCGCATTTCCAAACTGTCGCCACTTGCCCAGGCTAAAGAGATTGGGCGGATTGAAGCCAAATTGGCCGCAGACCCGCCCGTGAAACGTACATCGTCAGCGCCAGCACCTATTTCGCCTGTTTCTGCCCGATCCACTGGATCACCGGCCTATGACACTACGGATCCACGGTCTATCAAGACCATGACTGATTCGCAGTGGATTGAAGCCGAACGGGCACGACAAATGAAAAAGTGGCAGGCGCAGGCTAACCGCTAATTTTTTTAAGGATATTTTTTATGGCTAATAGCATTCTTACCATTGACATGATTACTCGGAAGGCGCTTGAAATTCTTGAGAACAACCTAGTAATCACCCGTAATGTAAACCGTCAGTACGACGACAGCTTTGCTGTTGAAGGTGCGAAGATTGGTTCCACTCTGCGTATTCGTCTGCCTGACCGCGCCCTGGTCACCGACGGCGCTGCCTTGCAAGTGCAGGACGATAACGAGCAGTTTACAACCCTGTCCGTTGCCAGCCAAAAGCACATCGGCGTGAACTTTACGTCTGCTGAATTGACCATGCAATTGGACGACTTTGCAGAGCGTGTTCTCAAGCCGCGTATCTCTCAGTTGGCCTCCAGCATTGATGCTGATGTTGCCAACGCTTACAAAACCATCGGCCAATCGGTTGGCAGCCCTGGCACTACCCCGTCCACTTCGTTGGTGCTGTTGCAAGCCCAGCAGAAGCTGAACGAAGCTGCTGCCGTGATGTCGCCACGTTACGCAACGGTTAACCCCGCTGCCAACGCTGGTTTGGTTGAAGGCATGAAAGGTTTGTTTAACCCCACCGACACTATCAGCCGACAATTTAAGAACGGCATGATGGGTGTTGGCGTGTTGGGCTATGAAGAGATCAATATGTCTCAATCTATCAAGCAACACACCACCGGCACTCGCGCTGCTACCGGTAACACTACCGGCGCTGCTGTGACAACTGAAGGTTCATCTACCTTGACCTTGACCGTTGGCTCTGGTGAATTGATTGCTGTTGGTGACGTGTTTACGATTGCTGATTGCTACGCTGTGAACCCACAAACCCGTGAATCTACCGGTTCGTTGTTCCAGTTTGTGGCCTTGGCATCTTCAACCAGCACCACCACTGCTACTGTGACCGTGGCGCCTATGTACTCCGCTGCTCACGCACTGGCGACCATGCTGACTTTGCCTGCTACCAGCAAAGCCGTCGTGTTCATAGGTACTGCAAGCACTCAGTACCCACAGAACTTGATCTATCACAAAGACGCGATCACTTTTGCGACTGCTGACCTGTTGCTGCCCCAAGGCGTTGACATGGCCGCACGTTCCGTCCACAACGGTATCAGCTTGCGCGTTGTTCGTCAGTACGACATCAACAATGACCGTATGCCTTGCCGTATTGACGTACTGTATGGCTTCAGCACCATTCGTCCACAAATGGCCTGCCGTATGTGGGGCTAAATTGAACGCCCCCTCGGGGGCTTCATTCCGTAACTTTTTTTAAGGAAAATTATCATGGCTATTCCTAACTCTGGTGGTGGGTATCAATTCACCGACGGCAACACCAATGAAATCGTTATGGGCGTTCAAGCAGCGCCTAATACGGCAACTGCTACGGCCACTCTGACCGTTGCACAAACCACTGGCGGCATCTTGGTTGGCAACCCGTCGACTACTGCGGCGACTTACACGCTTCCAACTGCTACGGCAATTGACGCGGTGTTTACCAACGCAAAAGTCAACAGTACGTTTGAACTGACCGTCATTAACTTGGGCACTTCAACTGGCCTGATTACGATGGCCGTTGGAACCGGCATCACTGCGGTTGGTAACTTGGTTGTCGCAATTACTGGTAGCGCGGCAGGCGTTGGCGGCGCGGGGCAATTCTTGTTCCGCAAGACCGGCGATGCCGCATACACTGTGTACCGTATTGCCTAAACCTAACGGGGGCTTCGGCCCCTGTTTTTTAAGGAAACATCATGCCAAATACCCAAGCAGTAGGTGTTGCGTATAGCGACCCCGAATTTACTACCTGCTATGCAAGCCAAGAACTTGGCTACAGCGCAGCAGCCCAAGGTGCGGTAACGCAAGCCACAAGCAAATCCACGGGCGTGACGCTGAATAACAGCGCTGGCCGCATCACGATGAACAATGCAGCGTTGGCCGGAGCCACCGCAGTGTCGTTCATTTTGACCAACAGCTTGATTTCCATCAATGACACAATCATTGTGTGTGTTTCCAGTAATACGACTGGTAGCGCTGCGGGGGCTTACACCACTTACGTTTCGTATTTGGCTGCTGGCTCTGCCTTGATCACGTTGCGAAATTTGACTGCTGCTACTTCATATTCTGAAGCAGTGATTATCAATTTTTCTATCATCCACGCCGCATCTTAAAAAGAAGGGGGCCACAAGCCCCCTTTCTCACCTATGGTCATATATCTAAAGCATCCCATCCACGGCGCTAAAGTGGCGACTATGGAACTTGAGGCAGAAGCCGACGAGAAAAACGGCTGGGTAAGATATACTTTGGATACGCCCGATTTTGAGTTGGCGGCTCCCGTGAACGTCCTGGAAGTAAAGCGACGTAGAAAAGTTGAACTAGAAGGAGTCTAGCTATGGCGACCTATACAGCGGGTGACCAGATTAATAGGGCACTGCGGTTGCTTGGCGTTCTTGCCGAGGGCGAGACTACTTCCGCATCAGTGTCGCAAGATTCACTGATGGCAATGAATCAGATGATTGATTCATGGAACACCGAGCGTTTGGCGGTGTTCAGCACCCAAGATCAGATTTTCACTTGGCCCGCTGGCTTTATCAACCGCACGCTTGGCCCAACCGGTGATTTTTCTGGCAATCGGCCCATTCTGTTGGATGACGCAACTTACTACCGCGACCCAGGAACCAATGTCAGCTTTGGCATAAAAATGATCAACCAACAGCAGTACGATGGTATTGCTGTAAAGACGGTTACATCTACCTACCCGCAAGTGCTTTTTATCAACATGACATATCCTGATGTGGATATGTACATCTACCCCAAGCCTACGCGGGATTTGGAGTGGCACTTTATCAGCGTTGAAGAACTGACCCAACCCGCTACATTAACTACCGTGCTGGCTTTTCCGCCAGGCTATTTGCGGGCGTTTACTTACAACTTGGCGATGGAGATTGCGCCTGAATTTGGCGTTGAGCCCAGTCCACAAGTGACCCGCATTGCCATGACTAGCAAACGCAATCTGAAGCGCATCAACAACCCTGATGATGTGATGTCAATGCCTTACGCGATTGTGGCAAGCCGCCAGCGGTTCAACATCTACGCAGGAAACTACTGATGCAGACCCCGATACTCGGCGCGTCCTATGTCGCCCGCAGTATCAATGCTGCGGACAACCGAATGGTAAATCTGTTTCCGGAGATGACTCCAGACAACGGACAAACCGCCGCGTTTCTTAACCGAGCGCCAGGGCTTGAATTCCTACAGACTGTGGGTACAGGCCCAATCCGCGCTCTGTGGGCGCACCAGACCAACGGCAGCGACTTCTATGTGGTGTCTGGCGGTGAAGTGTACAAATTGAACAGCATGACCGGAGCGCCTACCTTGCTGGGCACGGTGTCTGGCACAGGGCCGGTGTCCATTGCGGACAACGGCACGCAAATATTTTTTGCTTGCAACCCAGACGGATTTATCTACAACGAAGTCACCAACGTCTTTGCTCAAATCACCGATCCTGACTTTCCAGGCGCGGTGACGGTTGGGTATTTGGATGGGTACTTTGTTTTTAACGAGCCAAACAGTCAGCGCGTATGGGTCACAGCTTTGCTGGATGGCCTATCGGTTGACCCGCTGGATTTTGCCAGCGCAGAAGGTTCACCAGACGGATTGGTGGGTTTGATTGTTGACCACCGTGAAGCATGGTTGTTTGGCACTGACTCGGTAGAGGTTTGGTATGACGCTGGGTTGCCTGATTTCCCATTAACCCGCATCCAAGGCGCGTTCAATGAGATTGGTTGCGTTGCGGCATTTTCTATTGCCAAGCTGGACAATGGACTGTTTTGGCTAGGAACCGATGCTCGCGGGCAGGGCATTGTCTATCGCGCCAACGGCTACACCGGCCAACGCATCTCTACGCACGCCATTGAGTATGCAATTGCCCAATACGGCAACATCTCAGACGCTATTGCTTACACCTATCAACAGGAAGGCCACGCCTTTTATGTGCTGACATTTCCTACCGGCGACGCAACATGGGTCTATGATGTGTCCACGCAAGCATGGCATGAGCGTGCCGGTTGGGATAATGGAGTATTTGTTCGCCACCGCAGCAATTGCCAGTGCAATTTTGGCGGCAATACCATTGTTGGCGACTATGAAAACGGAAATATCTACCAGTTCAGCCTAGACATTTACGCGGACAATGGGGGCATCCAAAAATGGTTGCGTTCATGGCGGGCGTTGCCAACAGGGCAAAATAATCTAAAACGCACCGCACACCACAGCTTGCAATTGAATTGCGAGTCTGGCGTTGGCCTTATTGACGGCCAAGGCTCAGATCCACAGGCTATGCTGCGTTGGTCGGATGACGGCGGCCATACTTGGAGTAGTGAGCATTGGTCACCAATGGGTAAGATAGGAGCGTACTACCAACGCGTATTTTGGCGGCGGTTGGGCATGACATTAAAGCTGCGGGATAGAGTTTACGAAGTGTCCGGTACTGACCCCGTAAAGATTGCCGTTATGGGCGCTGAATTGATATTGAGTCCGACAAATGCCTAGTCCAATGAACGTCACCAATATCCCATCCTCGCGGGTGGATTTTATTGACCCCCGCACGGGGTTAATGTCCCGTGAATGGTATCGGTTTTTTCTTAATTTGTTTACTTTAACGGGCAGCGGCAACAATCAAACTTCATTGGATGAATTGCAACTTTCACCGCCTGCCGTTAACACTACCGGCGGCACAGTCACTAGTGTTGCGGCGCTTACGCTAGGAACATCTGGCACGGATGTTTCATCCACAGTTGCAAATTCCACTACCACGCCAGTTATTACACTAAATTTGCCTACCGCATCGGCAACCAATCGAGGTGCGTTAAGCGCAACGGATTGGACTACTTTTAACAACAAAGGCACTGGCTCAGTCACTTCTGTTTCAGGCACTACAGACCGTGTTACTAGCACTGGCGGCGCTACCCCTGTTATTGATTTGGCAAGTGGCATAGCAACGCCAGGAACTACGGGTTCTGCAACGCTAGTGCCAGTAGTCACTATTGACACTTATGGGCGTGTTACTAGCATCACCACGGCGGCTAATCCGCAAGGAACCGTGACTAGTGTTACTGGAACTGCGCCAGTTGTTTCATCTGGAGGCGCAACACCCGCCATTTCAATGGCGGCAGCAAATACCACCACTAGTGGTTATTTGACTAGCACCGATTGGAATACCTTTAACAGCAAAGGCTCAGGAACCGTGACTAGTGTTACAGGCACTGCCCCTGTTGTATCGTCTGGTGGTGCTACCCCTGCCATCAGCATGGCAGCCGCTACTTCATCTGTAAACGGCTATTTGACCTCCACAGATTGGTCTACTTTCAATAGCAAAGGCTCAGGTTCTGTCACCAGTGTGGCGGCAACTGTTCCTAGCTTTTTGTCGGTAGCTGGCAGCCCTATTACCACTTCAGGCACATTGGCATTGACCTATTCAGGTACTGCTTTGCCGGTTGCAAATGGCGGTACTGGTGTAACCACATCAACAGGCACAACCAATGTGGTGTTGTCTAACAGCCCTACAATTGTCACGCCGACTATTAACGCCATTACATCGGCTTCTGCTACAGCACTCACATTGCAAAGTGCAGGAGCCACAGCAATCACCGCAAACACAAGTCAAAATGTAGGAGTTGGAACTTCCGCTATTACGGCAAAATTACACGCATATGCAACAAGTGGAACAACACTAACAATAGGAAGATTTGAAGCGGCAATTGGTTCTTACACGGGAACATCTTTAATTGCCGCCAATACGCTAGGCCCATCTTCTGCATACAACTTGTTTTCGTGTCTTGCCGACTCAGATGGCGATGCCGGTGGGCCTTTTACTGAATTTTTAGTGCGTGGTGATGGCATCGTTTCTATGCCAGCTTATGGTGCTGGCGCGGCAACATTTTCAGCCGCTGGCGTTATATCTTCTGTTTCTGATGAAACATGGAAAATTAAAGATGGTGTACCCGTTGATACCGATTCCATGCTTAAAAAGTTGGAACCTGGATATTGGTATTACAACGATGAAAAGAAAGAAACTTTTGGCGCTGATAGACAGTTAGGTTTTTACGCTCAAAACGTAAATGCTGCTATAGGGCCAGAAGCAGCGCCAATTCCCGAAAAAGGAAAACCGTGGGGTTACCATGACCGTTCTGTTTTGGCGGTTACTGTGATGTCTTTACAAAAAGCACTTGCAACCATTGAATCCCTAACCGCCCGTATTGCGGCACTTGAATCTAAGTAAAGTTCACCATGACTACAACTTGGAATATCGTACAAACAGACTACTTGATAGCAGATGGTTTTATCACTACCGCACACTGGAGAGTAGATGCTGTTGATGAAAATTATTCTGCTGGCGCTTATGGTACTTGCAACTTTGCTGCTGCCACACCATCCATCCCCTATGCCAGCGTGACTAAGCAGGAAGTGCTGAACTGGTGCTGGGCTAACGGCGTTGACAAAAGTGCTATTGAGGCCAATCTTGCCGAACAAATTGCCGAATTGAAAAACCCTGTAAGTGCCATTGGTCTACCTTGGAGCGCCTAAATGAATAAAATTGTGGCTACGCAAAATTTGCCCTTAGTAGCATAATGGGTAAAAGGAGCGCTTTATGACCGTAACTGCCAAAACGCTAGTTCCAGCCAAGTTTGTTGACGTGGCTCAAACCACGCAATACACGGCCAATGGGGTTACGACCATCATTGACAAGTTTACGGCTACCAATGTCAGCGGAAGCACGGCGACCATCAGCATCAACTTGGTGACCGAAACGTACACTCCAGCCGATAGCAATCTGATTGTGAAAAATAAGTCACTAGCGGCCAGCGAAACTTACATCTTTCCCGAGTTGGTAGGCCAAATCTTGCAAGCTGGCGCGTTTATCTCAACTATTGCCAGTGCGGGCAGCGCCATCAATATGCGCGTCAGCGGAAGGGAAGTGACATGATCAAACATCATTTTTCCAGCGGCGTATATGCCAAGGAAACCCGCATTCCCGCTAATAGCTGGCTGGTTCAACATATCCACAAACACAGCCACTTATCCATCTTGGCCAGCGGCTCGATTGAATTGGTGGTCGACGGTGAAAAATCTGTTTTGCACGCCCCCGCGTGCCTTAGTATTGCCGCAGGCAAGCATCACGGCGTAAAATCGCTCACAGACGTAGTTTGGTATTGCATCCACGCAACGGATTGCACGGATGAAGACGAAGTAGATGAAGTTCTTATAGTGCCTGCAAATGGCGCTCAGATCCAAAATATTGCTCAAATTATGAGCGAAGGAGTTTGATATGCCATGGGTAGCAGCAGCCATTGGAGGAAGCGCGTTACTTGGCGCGTACTCAGCGGATAGAGCCGCAAACACACAAGCTGCCGCAGCCGAACGCGCCGCTCAAGCTCAATTAGAGGCATCTAGATACGCTTCCGATTTGCAGCAGCAGCAATACAGAGAAAATGTCCAACGGCAGCAGCCGTTCTATCAAGCTGGCGTCAACGCCTTGCCCGAGTTGGTGGCAGCATCTAAATACACGCCGTTTGGTCAAGAACAATTCCAAGCTGACCCAGGCTACGCTTTCCGGTTGTCGGAAGGCCAAAAAGCATTGGATCGGTCTGCTGCTGCACGCGGTGGGTTAATCTCTGGCGGCGCATTGAAGGCTGCTACACGCTTTGGTCAGGACATGGGTTCGCAAGAGTACACCAACGCATTCAACCGCTACCAAGCTGAACGCCAAGCGCGTCTTGGCCCGCTGCAATCGTTGACCGGTATGGGACAAAGCACCGCCAACACCATAGGCGCAGCAGGGCAAAACATGGCGTCTAATGTAGGCAACTACGGAATGCAAGGCGCAAACGCCACAGGCGAAGGCTATATGGGTGCGGCCAACGCCCGCGCGTCGGGCTACATGGGAACGTCTAACGCGCTCACCAGTGGTTTGGGTTCGTATTTGAACTACAGCAACCAGCAAAATTTACTAGCCGCGCTTAAAGGCAACACTGGAGCGGTTCCAACGGGGTATATTGGCGCGCCAACAGCCGCCCCTGCTTTCTACGGATAAATCGGAGACACCATGCCCCTCGATACACGGATCGCGTTAGGCGCGCAACCTCTCCAGATTGAAAGCCCATTGGCCCAATACGGCCAAGCTGTCGGCATTCAGAACGCCATGCAGCAAAACCAGCTTGGGCAAATGCAGATGTCTGCCGCCCAGCGGGCTATGCAAGAGGAAGAAGGCGCTAAGAATTTTCTGTCTGGCAACCCCGACTTGAATGATGTTGCAAATCAGCGCCGGTTGTTGGCGTTTGGTAAGACAGGTCTGGGCTACGCCAAATTAATTGCCGAGCAGAAAAAAGCCGGAATGGAAGGCGACAAATTAGCCGCTGAAATTTTGGGTGCAAATCAAAAGAATTTCACCGCCCTTAATTCACCTATGGACGCAGCCGCGCGCGGCCCAGCCGGAATTACCGACTATGTTGAAGCGCTGTATAAAGATCCCGTTTTGGGGCCGTTGGCTGCGCGGGTTAAATCAAAAGAACAAGCGCTTGCAGAAAATCAACTTTTGTACCAGAAAAGCCCAGAACAATGGATTATGGCGCACGCCAATTTGGATGGCCAACATTTGCTTGACGCATTGAAAACAAGTGCGGAAAAAGAAGCTGAGCGCGCGCGGATTGCGTCGTTGCCGCCGCTTCCTACGGTTGCTGGCGCAGTTGGAATGCCTAACGCCACCGGCGCGGGGCTGGTTACGCCTGGGGCACAACCAGTCGCAGAGGGAGTGCAAGCTAGACCCGTTGCTTCTGCCGCCAATTTGACCCCCGTTGCTCTTAACACTTTGGTTCCCGCCGCTGCTGCCCCAGTTAACGCTTTGGCAGGCAACGAGGCTACGCTTCAAGCAATAAGTGTTGAGAGTAAGCGGCTAAATGATCGTCTAGATGTCTTGGACAGAATGCCGTTCTCAAAAGGCAAAGAAGACGAAACAAAACGGATTGAAGCACGTCTAAAAGAACTTAACGCGCCTATCAATCTGCGCGCCGATGGTACATCTATTATTCCTGGCAAGGGCACACTCACCGCCGCCGCCGCGCCGTCTGACATCTTAAGATTGCAGCGCGAAGAAGCCGCCTTGCGCGCAGCAGGAAATACAAAAGAAGCTGACGTTATTGCCGATCAAATTAAGGTTAAGAATCAGTTGCGCGACGACCGCGCTGAGATGGAAAAATTAGTGGATGCGGAAATTGCTGCACGTAAAAAAGGAGAGTTACGAAAAGCTGCCGACCTTGCCGAGCAAATTGCGGTCAAGAACCAACAGCGCGATGACCGCACTGCGTCGCAAAAAGAACAAGCCGTTCTTGATGACCCAAGAGCAACCGAAACGCAAAAAACAAACGCTAGGCTGCAACTTGCAAAGTTGAACCACATCCCCGAAAAAGCTATGAGCGATTTTGAAAGAGGATTGGCCGCGTCGAATTTGCCCGAAACAGAGAAAAGCAAGCTAAGAAACGCTTGGCTGAAGTCGCATTCCGAACACGCACCGCCAACACAAATCAGCCTTACGCAAAATGCCGAAAAATCTTACGGCACAGCGTTTGGCAACAAGATTGCGGACTTGGATGTGGCGAAATACGACGCGGCTGGCAGAGCGCCTGAATTGGCTGCTAACGCTAACCGCGTGCTGTCCATCTTGGACCAAGGCGATGTGTTTGTAGGCCCAGCCGCTACCATTAAGTTGAATCTTGCCCGCGTCCTTAACGCCGCTGGCGCAAGCAACGATGAAAAGATAGCCAATACGGAGACCCTTATTTCCGGATTGGGTCGAAATACGCTAGGAATGATTAAAGGCTCCGGTCTTGGGACGGCTCAAGGATTTACGGATAAGGACTTGCAGTTCTTGGAGCGCGTTGCAGGCGGCTCAATCGACTACAACGCACAAACACTACGCACTTTGACCGATCTTTCGCACAAGGCTGCAACGGCGAGCGCAGAGACATGGAACAAACGCGCCAAAGAAATTCCCGCGTCGGCGCTGGGCGGCACGGGCATTTCTGTCGAACCAATTGTTGTTCCCGCCCGCGTGACAAAAGCGGCGGCAGCAACTAGACCGGCGGGCGTGCCTGCTGAATGGACATTACAGATTGACGCAAACGGCAAGAAAGCATACGTCAGCCCAGACGGAAAATCTTTCAAAGAGGTGCCATGATGGCGGGCTTTGACCTATCCACAGCCAAACCTGTAACCGGGTTTGACTTATCAACCGCGCGGCCTGCTAGTGAGGGTATGCCTGCACCTCGCCGAAGCTGGAGCGATGTGGGCGGCGAAGCCTTGGCCAACGTGCCCCAAAGCGCAGGTAAATTTGTAAGTGGAATTGTCCAAAGCCTAGCGCATCCAATTGACACTCTGACCAGCATATCGGACTTGGCTGCGGGTGGCTTTTACAATGCCATGCCCAAAGCTGTGCAGTCAGCCATCAACGCAATTGAGGTCAATCCAGAAGCCCAGCAACGCGCAATCAAGACTGCAAATGCTGTGGGCGGCGAGTACAAGCAAAGATACGGCGATATGGACAAGATCAAAGCCACGCTGGCTACTGATCCTGTAGGGGCTGCGGCGGATTTATCCATGATATTTTCGGGCGGCGCATCGGCTACTGCCCGCGTCGCCCCAGCCGTATCCAAAGCGCTGACTACGGCGGCGACGGTCACAAATCCCATGGCGCCTGTGGTTGGTGCGGCCAATTTAGGCCTCAAAGCTACCGGTGTAGGCGGCAAAGCGGTGTTCAACGCGCTAGACCCTAAGTCCAAAGCCTACACGACCGCTGCGGAAGGGCGCACGCCTGAAATTCTCAACGCGCTGCTAAACGCGCCTGAGTTAGTTCCAGGCTCGCTTCCTACCGCCGCACAAGCCGCCACGCCTGCGGGCGCTACGCGGTTTGCGGCGCTTGGCAAACAAGCAGCAGAAAAACTGCCCAGCGATTATCTGGCCCGCGAAGCGGCGCAAAAGGAAGCCCAACTTGCAGCCATACGCGGCGTCGGCAAAACTGAGGCAGACATCAACGCCGCTGAAGCTGCAAGAACAAGCGTATCCGATCCGCTATACAAAATTGCAGATCAAGCTGTTGTCCCTGCTGATGCGGCGTTTGCCGTTCTTACGGCGCGCCCATCAATGGATAAAGTATTGGCCCGGGCTAAACAGCTTGCGGAAGAAAAAGGCCAGACATTTCAAATTGGTCAAAATGCGCCCGCGCAGACTATACCGTCGCCTATCTTGGGGCCAAACGGTCTTCCAGTGGGCAGCACGACTATTCCCGCTCAAGTGGCCAGCTACCCTGGTTCCAGCTTGCATTTTATGAAGCTGGCGTTTGATGACTTGATTCGCGACCCCGCCACATTTGGCATTGGTAAAAACGAAGTCAACGCAATTTCCAATACGCGCGGCCAATTTATGAATTGGTTTGAAAACAAAGTGCCCGAGTACGGTCAAGCGCGGACGTTGTTTTCTGCGGGCAGCAAGCCTATCAATCAAATGCAAATTGGGCAGTTCTTGGAAGGCAAACTCACACCTATTTTGGGTGAAGAAACAGGTCGCCTACGCGCAGCTGGATTTGCTACCGCTGTGGAAAACGCGCCCGGCACCATACAAAAAGCAACCACAGGTTTGCCTCGTTACAATAACTTGGCCAAGATCATGTCGCCAGAACAAATGGCAGTCATTGACGGCATCAAGGATGACTTATCGAGAATCGCCGCCGCAGAATACCAAGGGCGCAAAGGCGCTAAAGCTGGCCCTGATCTTCTTACCGTTGGCTCGGAAGCATTGGCAGGGTTGCAATCCCCAAGTTTTCTGAACCGCGCCGCTACGTTGGCCAATGAGATTGTCCGCCGTCTAAAAGGCGGCGTAAACGAAAAGATGGCCATTGAGATCGCCACAGAAATGCTTGATCCACAAGCCGCTGCTACCGCGCTGATGAAAGCAAAAGCTCGGCAAGTGAAAGGCGAAAAGATGTTTGACCCGTTCTCACAAAAAGTGAGCGCGGAAAAAGTTAGAAATATTGGCGTAGCACAAAACGCCCTTGCCCCCGAAAACCAAAACGCTTTGAATGCCCAATAATGGATCAGCATCTACTCAACATCCTATTCGGCGCTGCTTTGACGGTGGCCGGATGGTTCGCCCGTGAACTGTGGTCGGCGGTGCAGGAACTGAAAACGGATCTCAGTAAACTACCCTTGGTCTACGTTGCGCGGCAGGACTACCGCGACGACATGAAAGAGATCAAAGAAATGCTCAGTAAGATTTTTGACCGTTTGGAAAACAAACAAGACAAGGACAAATGATATGGCCGGACTATCACCTACACCCAAGCAGCAAATCTTTGGCTCTGACGGCGCTCCGCTAGTTGGAGGGAAGATTTACACCTACGCTGCTGGCACAACGACACCGGTTGCCACCTACACTGACTATTCGGCTGGCACGGCAAACACCAACCCTATCATTTTGGACTCTTACGGCCAAGCCAATATCTGGCTTTTGTCCACCGTAAGCTACAAGTTTGTGGTTAAAACTGCAACTGATGTGCTGCTGTACACGGTGGATAACATTGCAGCGGCGTTAGACGTTAGCGCGTTGGCAGCCCCGCCGCCAATTGGAAGCACCACACCTAACACCGGCGCGTTTACTACGCTAACAGCATCTGGCGCGTTTACGTTGACCGGAAACGGCGCAATGAAATTAAACGCTGGTACTACCGCAGAGCGTCCTACGCCGTCCAACGGCATGATCCGTTACAACACTAGCACACCAGGCGTTGAAGGCTACATCAATGGCGCTTGGACAAGTATTTTTTCTGGAACGCCTGTCACATCTGTTGCATCAGGAACCGGCCTTACTGGTGGCCCCATTACTTCTACCGGAACACTTTCTATTGACAGCACTGTTGCAACATTGACAGGTTCGCAAACACTGACAAATAAAACGCTTGGATCTGGCCTTGTAGCTGGCGCAAGCTATTTGACATTGGGCACTTCTGTTGCGTCTACAAGTGGAACAAGTATTTCATTTAGTTCAATACCAAGTTGGGTTAGACGAATTACCATACTTTTAAATGCCGTTAGTACAAATGGCGGCAGCAATCTTGCACTTCAAATTGGCCCTGTTTCTGGTGTTGAAACATCTGGTTATAACGGTGGCGCTTTTACTCCATCAACATGGGTTACATATTCAACTGAATGGGCAATAACTGGCACAAATTCAGCCGCAAATTTCCATTATGGAACTATCTTTCTTACTTTGCAAGATAGTGCAAGCAATACTTGGGTAATGTCTTCAACAGGCGTTGGTGTAAGTGTTAATGTTTCTTCAGTTGCTAACGGCGCAAAAGCAATAACAGGAGTGTTGTCAACATTAAGAATTATTGGCAGCAATACAGGATCCCCTGTCGATACATTTGACAGTGGTTCCATTAACATTGTGTACGAATAAACCAATGTGCGTTGGCTTGTACCAATCGTCTTGCTGTCGTTCGTCTACGGCGCGACAGTCAAGCGCGAGTGCAGCGTCAGCGACTTTGTAAACATTGCGTACAGCAACCACAACCCAAAGGAACGCCATGATCGAATTGTTGAATGGTTGGATGACTCGGGCCAAGTCTGCACTAAAGAGCAGTTGGTACTCATTTACACAAATCTGGCGCAAGTCTTAGGCGCAACGGATACCATGAGCGTCAGAACAAAGATTGAGAAACTCTATGAACGAGCAAAATGAATCTTGGTTAGCTAAGAACATCCAGCCAGTCACGGTTGCGTTCTTGCTGTTCTCCTACTTTTTCTTTGCGTTGCTATCGGTCTTCAATTTAGAGACACGAGGCGCGTATGTGGATTTGCTGGGTCAGGCCATGATCATTGTGATCACCGCTATCTTTGCGGGCAAGACCGCAGAGAAAATCGTAGACATCCGCACCAACAAAGGAACACCCAATGGCACTTGATCCTGTTTCCGCGCTTCTAGACATCGGCGGCAAGGTCATGGATCGGCTCTGGCCGGATCCAGCGCAAGCTGCTGCTGCCAAGCTAGAACTGTTAAAACTACAGCAGTCTGGCGAACTGGCAATGATTGCCGGTCAGCTTGACATCAACAAGGCCGAAGCCGCCAACCCATCGGTGTTTGTCAGCGGTTGGCGACCAGGCATTGGCTGGGTGTGCGGCGCAGGCTTTGCCGTGCAGTTTGTTGTTGGCCCGTTGGCTGAATGGGGCGCAGCGGTCTACGGCCATCCAATCAAGTTTCCGCAGATGGACATGGGCACAATGATGCCTTTGCTTTTGGGAATGCTTGGCCTAGGCGGTATGCGTACCGCTGAGAAAATCAACGGAGTGGCCGCCAAATGAAAGCCAAGCTGACGTTTCTTGTGACCCTCATGGTCAGCTTCACCCTGTGCGTTGTGGTGATTGGCATGGTTGGGGTTTTGATGGCGGGGCTGTTTAACCCAGTCGTGGACAACGCCGAAATTTTCAAACTCATCTCGCCCGCGTTTCAAACCATTGTCGGTGGCTTCATTGGCCTGCTGGCTGGTGTGAAGCTGTCTCATGGTGAAACAAATGAGGAGCCAAAATGATCTGGGTTCCCGTCATGTACATCTGCGTGCTGGAGAAGTGCGAATTCCTCCAGCAACAGACCATCTACACCGACCGGGCGCTTTGCGTTAAAACCATCAACGAGAAAGTAAATTGGTACTTGCAAAACACGCACGCCCGCGCTGAAGGGACTTGCATTGATGTTTATGTGGAATTAAAAAGTGATCAACTCAAGAAGTCTTGATGACCTAGCCCCGCCCGTAAAGAAACGGGCACAAGCGTTTGTGGACGCTGCCAAAGCCAAAGGCATTGACTTGCTGGTAACGTCCACCTACCGCGACAACGAGAGCCAAGCCGCGCTCTATGCACAAGGCCGCACAACCCCTGGCAACATTGTGACCAGAGCCAAGGCCGGTCAGTCATGGCACAACCACCGCTGCGCCCTAGATGTTGTGCCGCTGGTCAACGGCAAGGCCATATGGGATGACCAGGCTATGTGGAAACAGGTCGGCGAGATTGGCAAGGCTTGCGGCCTAGAGTGGGCTGGCGATTGGAAGACGTTCAAAGAGTACCCGCACTTTCAATACGCCGGCGGCTTAACGATTGCCCAACTCCAAGCTGGCGCAGTGATCGTTTAGCTTGCGTAGTTCGACCATCGCGTCTTTGAAGTTGGCGGTGGCCTGCTCCAGCGCATCCTGTTGCTCCCTTAGTCGGACGTAGGATTCTTCTGCAAACTTGGCAAGGTTTTCGTGGCTCCACGCGGCGAAGTTGGGCATAGTTTGACTGATTCCATAGTTGAAAAACGGTGCGTATTGGCGCACTCATAGCGCCGATAGACTTGATTGTCGTATTTGTGCCTGGTCTCCAGCACGCGAGTCCACGCGTTGCATTGTGGGCAGATCAAGAATTCTTCTCCTTTAATGCGGCTTCATGGGCGCGGGCAAATTCCATCCAATCAAGCGATTCCTTGTACCAAAGGTCAGCCAGTTCATCATCCGTCAGCCCTACCCATTCGCGCTCCTGCGCTGGCTGTGCCAAGGCTATTTGCCCTGTTCCGTCACATGGCTTGCAAATTGATGTAGGTGCTTCGTCAATCCCTGTCCAGCGCTCACCAGTTCCACCACAACTTCTGCATGGGCGCGTAGCACTAGGCTCCTGCAACTTGTCCGCAGCCATATTGCGCTTGGCTTGATAGCCACCGCCCCACGCACCTTGCTTGCGGGCAAGTTCGTCAAACGCTTCGTCTTCAGGTGTTTTCATGCTACGAACTCCCAAATGGCCGCGCCAACGGTAACCACAAGCAATGCAACAAAGCCCACGCCGATGATGGTCTTCACTGCGTCAACAAAGAAGTCCCCACCGCTATCGGTATCGTCGTCGTTCATGCTGTTTCTCCTTTCAATTCGTTCAACCGCCCCTGCAACCGCGCAATGCGGTCGTCGTTGTAGTTGACCATGTGGTAGGCATACTCGCGCGCGCTCTCAGCTTCCAGCTTGGCCCGCTGCGCCTGCACCAATTCGCGTGCAGCTAGTTCAAGTGGCGATGGAGTAGCAAACAGTCGCTTAAGCGTAATGATCATGCTTTCATCTCCAAAACGCGCAGCCCTGACACATACTTAATTTCCACGTCCATCGGCGTTGTAAAAGTCTTATCCCCATAACGCCACACCAAACTGGTTAGCGCAACACTGTAGACAAGGATTGCATATCCTGCGCCATAGAATTCCTGTGATGTCATTTGCAAGTCTCCGTGAACACCGCCAGCACACTGTCGCACGGCGGGCAATAGGTGGCGTAACCAACCCAAAAGAACGCGGCCATCATCACAGACCACGCGCCGATCAGGGCAAAAATGGTTTCGATCAGTCTCATTTGAATGCTCCTGGTTTATAGCGTTGCACGTAGGACTTGTGGGGTGCGCCAATCGGCTCATGGTAGAACCGGCGCTGTTTTAACTCGGATTCACGCCAGAAGGCGTCGGGGTTTTCCCTTTGAAGTGAATCAACTACGTTGTGGACGTAATCGCCACCAAATATGGCCGCAGAGCGTAGCTGGCGGCGCTGGCTGTCTGTGAGTTTCATACCTGTCGTGCCTCTCGTAAAATTTCAATTCGTTCCCGCGTAGTCCGCAGGCTGCTGTACCGCTGGTGCAGACGCTCCAGCATGGATACCCGTTTATGCGTAGAGCGTTCCTCGTCTAGCATCCGCAGCACCTCATCCTCGGACAAGGTGTGCAGGTAGTCATTTACGCTTCGCCATGTAGATTTCAATTCTGTTCTCCAGTTTGGTGATGAGATCGCAGCAGCGGTCATACGCCTTGTAGGCGGCGTTGACGTTGCGCGCGCGGACTTTCAGTTCGGCCTTGGCCGCCTTGAGTTGGGCTTTGAGTTTTTCTAGCATTTCAGTTCATCCATAGCAATATCAGAGATCGAGCGCTTGTCGTGCAGCGCGGCCCAGATGCGCTCGTCCACGGTCTTGTTACTTAACATAACGTAGCACCACACGTCATGCCGCTGGCCGCTACGGTGCAGCCGCCCGATGGTCTGCTCGTACAGTTCAAGCGACCAGGGCAAGGACAAGAATACGATCCGGCAGCCGCCGTGCTGGAGGTTAAGGCCGTGGCCCGCCGACTTCGGATGGACAAGTAGCAGTTCAATATGACCTGCGTTCCAACGCTCAATGGCGCGGTCGTCATCCAGTGTTTGCGCGTGAGGGTATCGCCGTCTGAGTTCGGCAAGTTCCTCTTGGTAGTTGTAGGCAATGATCGTGTTGGCACGCTGGTTCTCCTCTAACAATTCATGCAGCCGGTCAAACTTGGCCGTGTCAAACCACACTGGCGTCTGGACTGTGATCCACTTGCCCGGTATGTGCGATGGCGTCTGCGTTGTGTTGTACGCAAATCCGCTGGCCAACTGTTGCAGCTTGCCGGTGGCCACTGCGGCGTTAACCGCCGTAATGTCCTTCAGCACAAAGTCTTTCTTCATGGTCTCGTAGGGCTTGCGGTCGTACAGGTCGCAGCGCACCTCAACGGTGTGCAGCGGCGGGAGCCGGTCGCTATACTCACCAGCGTCCAAGACGAAAGTGGCGGGCTTTATCACGGCCATGACTTTCTCCAGACTGCCCTTGCGCGGCATCCACTCGCCAAAGTCAGGGTTAATCAAGACGAAATACTGCTGCATGAACGCGCCCTTGCTGCGCCCCAGCAACGCCTGGTCGACAACTTTGCACTGACCGAACACGTCCTCTAGGCCGTTGCTGGTGAATGAGCCGGTCAGCCCCCACCGGATGGTGATGGGCGTGAGGAATTTCAGCAGTTCTTTAAAGCGCTTGCCGCTAGGGTTCTTGAGCCGCGTCAGTTCGTCGAACACCACCGCGTCGAAGTCGCCCTTGGGCAGGTTCTCGTAGTTGGTCACCACCACCTGGGCATCAGATGCAAACGCCGCCTTGCGTTGCTTGGCTGTGCCCACGGCTGCGGCCAACGTGACGCCAGGTGCCCACTTGGGCTGCTCGACCGGCCAGACGCTGGCGGCCACCCGCTTGGGGGCCAGCACGAGGAAGCGCTTGGCGTGGCCAGCTTGCAGCATATCCTGCATGGCCGTGAGCGTGATGGCTGTTTTGCCCGCGCCCACAGGGGCGAGGATCATCGCCCTGTCGCGCTCGAACAGGAAGTCAGCCGCCTGCTCTTGGTAGGGTCTAAGTTTCACTTCACTGCGCTCTCAATGTATTGGGCCAATGCCCAAAGGTCAAATTTGGCAACGCCAGCCTGAATGCCTGCCGCGTTGTGTCTGATTTCACGCACAACAATCGCGCGGTCAAGCCGCACCGCCGCCAACGCCAATTCAATCTCGGCCTCGCTAGGATGCCGCTTAAACTGATCCCACGCCAGCTTTCTAATTTCGTTGCCAGTCATCAATCTGCTCCTTAGTCCACAAACACGCATACTTTTGGTTTACTAAAGTTATCTGTTCAGCGAATAACATCTGTAGCTTTGACAGCCGCCCGCCTTTGGTCTTGAGTTCCACGAACCACGTCGAGCCGTCCGGCAGGCAGGCGATCCGGTCGGCCACGCCCTTACGTCCGGGGCTGGTGAACTTGTAGGTGATGCCACCCATACGCTCTACCGTCCAGACGAAGTGCCGTTCGATTTCTGATTCTCTCATGCCGCAAATGTAACACTAAAAAAGTTCTTGACAGAAAAATATTTGTGCTACACTGAACGCCTCATCAACTACAGGAGAGTCAAATGGAACTGAAAATTACACTACCCGAGGCCGAGCGCCTCCTCTTGGAATGGGCGCAAGCCAAGTTCCCAGATATGTTCGATCAGGTAGAAACAGACCGATACAGCTACACCAAAACATTCACTTTCACTAAAGAGGAGCCAAAAGATGAATCACAGTAATATCGTCGGCGGTAGCACCGCCAAGCGCGTCATCAACTGCCCAGGCAGTGTGGCGCTGGTGGCCAAGATGCCGCCGAAGCCCAGCAGCAAGTACGCCGATGAGGGTACGCTGCTGCACAACGTCATCGCCGAGATCGTCATGTCGGGCCAGCCGCCGGAGCATTACCTTGGAACCAAGTACGAAGACCAGACGCTCACGCAGGAATTGATCGACGACAAACTCAAGCCCGCGCTGGCGGCGCTAGATCAGATCGACCCCAAGCAGGAGATGGAAATTGAAGCTGAGACAAGCGTGGACTTTGGTGATCTACTTCCCGGTGTTTTTGGCTCTACTGACCTTATTGGTCGTTTGGGCAGCCGCGCTGTTGTTCTTGATTGGAAGTTCGGTGATGGTGTCGCTGTGGAAGTCGAGGAAAACCCGCAACTGATGTTCTACGCCGCTGCGGCCATGCGGACACCCGCCGCCCAGTGGGCGTTTGAGGGCGTGACCGAGATTGAGATGGTCATTGTCCAGCCGCCCGCTGTCAAACGATGGGTTACGACACCCGAGCGCATCGCAACGTTTGAGTTGCAACTGGTGCAGGCCGTCAAGGCGTCCGAGAAGCCCAATGCCAAGCTGGAAGTGGGCGATCACTGCCGCTGGTGCGCCGCCAAGCCGGTGTGCCCACAGATGACCGGCGCGGTCGACCGTACCTTAAAAATGCAGATCGAAGCCATCGACACCCAGATGCTGGGGTCGTACTTGGCCAACGCCGATATGCTGGAGCAGTGGATCACCGATCTGCGCGCTTTGGCGTTCGCTATGCTGGAGTCGGGTGCGCCCGTGCCAGGGTACAAATTGGTGGCCAAACGGGCCACACGTTCATGGACTGATGAGACCAAGGCCAAAGCCGAACTGCTCAAAAGTCTGCCAGAATCTGAAGTGATGGAGGTGTCCGTAATCTCTCCGGCCAAGGCTGAAAAGGCGCTCAAAAAGCGCAAGATCGGCCTGCCGGACGATTTGGTCGTCGCCATCTCGTCAGGTAACACCTTGGCCAGCGTGGATGATCCACGCCCCGAGGTGATCTTGTTGGGCAAGCAATTAACGTCTGCCCTTTCTAAACTGCAATAAGGACTATCATGTCAAATCTAGTAGCGTTCTCTAGCGCGGGCTTGCCCGCAGTCTCCACCCTCGCAACTTCCCTGCGGGCAATCCAATCCGATGTAGGCCCAGCCGGTAATGTCATCCTCAAGATGGACAAAACCGGGCACTGGGTGTTCGGCGCGGATCAGACCGAAGTGGAAGATGACAGCACTTGGGCGGTCAATCCTTTCAGCTTTGTCCACGGCTTTATTGCTTGGGGCGACGGCGAAGTGTTGGGCGAAAAAATGGTGCCTGTATCTCAACCCCTGCCGGAACTGGACGGTGCGCCGCCAGCCGCCAAAAAGGGCTGGGAGACACAGGTGGGTATGTCGCTGAAGTGCATCAGCGGCGAAGACAAGGGCATGGAAGCCCGCTTTACGACCACCTCGGTGGGCGGCAAGCGCAGCGTTCAGGCTCTTGCGGTGGCTTTGGCAGATCAGGTCGATAAAGACCAATCCAAACCCGTGCCGGTCGTGCGCCTCAAAAAGGAGCATTACCAGCACAAGTCGTATGGCCGGATTTTTACCCCGGTCTTCGAGGTCGTGGATTGGGTCTCTCTTGATGGTGAGCCAGAGCCACCGAAGGTAGAAGCAGCCCCAAGTCGTCGTCGTCGCGTAGCGGCCTGATGACTCTTTGGGTTGATTTTGAAACCCGTAGCGCCTGCGACCTAAAAATCGCAGGCGTTTACAACTACGCGCAGCACGGCACGACCGAGGTGCTGTGTATGTCGTACGCTTTCGACGACGAGGGCGTGCAGACATGGTTGCCCGGCCAGCCGTTCCCGCATCGGGTGCGAGATTGGTATGGGTTTATTTACGCCCATAACGCAGCGTTTGAACGCCTAATTTTTTGGTACGTGTTGCAGATTAACTTCCACCTAGAGCAGTTTGTCTGCACCGCAGCAACGGCTCGCGCCAACTGCGCCCCTGGCTCGCTTGAGGACGTGGGCCGCTTTGCTGGCGCGTCGATGAAGAAAGACCATCGCGGCGCTCAACTAATCCGCAAGATGAGCGTGCCGCCCTACGAAGAATCGCCCGAGTTGACCGCCGAGATGGTGGCCTACTGTGAGCAGGACGTGCGGGCCATGCGCGCCATCTGCAAAGCGATGCGCCAATTGTCTCAGCAGGAATTGACCGACTACCATGTCAACGAGCGCATCAACGACCGGGGCGTCCTGGTCGACGTGGAACTATGCCGCGCTGCGGTCAAGTACGCCAGCACCGAACTGGTCGAGATCCAAGACATTGTGGCCGAGGTCACCGAGGGCGCGATCACCAGCGTGCGCTCACCGAAGATGCGCGACTGGGTGTTCGAGCGTGTGGACGACGAGGCCCGCAAGCTGATGCAGAAAGACGGCAAAGTCAGCATTGACAAGACCGTCCGGTTCAACCTACTCAATTGTGATGGAGTGCCCCCCGATGTACAAGAAGTCATCCAATGCGCCGACGACCTATGGGCGTCCTCGGTTGCGAAGTTCAGCCGCTTGGCACAGCTATCAGATGAAGAGGATCGACGAGTTCGCGGCGCTTTTGTGTTCGCAGGGGGTTCCGCAACAGGCCGTGCATCAAGTTACGGCGCTCAAGTCCACAACTTCACCCGAAAATGTGCTGAGGCTCCTGAAGATGTGCGCCGTTCAATGGTTCGTGGCCATGCAATCGTTCCCCGATACGGCAAACGAGTCACCGACGTTCTCAAAGGAATGCTCCGTCCTGCACTGATACCGGCCAAGGGTAAACACCTAGTCGTCGCCGATTGGGCTGCCATCGAAGCTAGGGTAAACCCTTGGTTGTCCGGCAAGGGCGACGCCAAGCTGGCGCTCTTCGCGTCCGGCGAGGATGTCTACAAAGTCAACGCCGCCGCGACGTTCGGCGTGGCCGTGGCCGCAGTGACCAAAGACCAGCGCCAGATTGGCAAGGTGCAGGAGTTAGCCTGCGGCTTTGCCGGCGGCGTCGGGGCGTTTGCCGCGATGGGCCGCATCTACGGGATTACCCTACCCGAGTCCGACGCCCGCCGGATGGTGGACGGGTGGCGTAGGGCAAACCCTTGGTCTGTACCGTACTGGCAAGACCTAGAATCCGCGTACACCCGCGCCATGCGGAATAAGGGCAAAGAATTCGGCGCAGGCCGCGTCACCTATATGTATGACGGCCAGCACCTGTGGTACGCCCTCCCGTCTGGCCGCGTTTTGTGCTACCCCTACGCCCGTCTCGAATCAGAAGGTATCACCTATGCCAAGGCTGCATGGAAGCCCGCCGCTGACGCTACCGAATGGCCCCGCGCCCGCTTGTGGAAGGGGCTTGCCTGTGAGAACATCACCCAGGCCGTGGCCAATGACTTGCTGCGCCATTCGCTGCGCCAGCTTGAGGATGTGGTTCTCCACGTCCACGATGAAATCGTGATCGAGACCGCGACGCCCGACCCTGATGCGCTGCGCTCGATCATGTGTACCCCGCCCGACTGGGCCAAGGGTTTACCCCTAGACGCTGAAGTCTCAATCATGGAGCGATACGGAAAATGAATTTTCTAGACTACTTGGCCAACATAGCGCCCGAAGGCGAGACCATCCTATTCGTGCGGCAGAAGCCCGCCAAGCCCGAGCAGTTCCACGCCGACGGCGCGATCAAGTGCTCATGGCCCGCGTACCTGCCCGACAAGTGGAAAGCCGACCAAGCGTGGTACTGCAACACCGGCTGTTTCATCATTGACCGATTCGAGGCTGGCCGCCCGTCGGCCCGCGCCGACAATTGCGAGCGGGTGGCGTTCCTTGTATTGGACGACGTGGGCACGAAGGCCAAAGTGCCGCCTATCGCCCCGACGTGGATCATGGAGACCAGCCCCGACAATTTCCAATACGGCTACACCTTTGCCCTAGACGACCAGCCCATGAAAGGCGACTTCGCCGCAGCCATCGTGGCCATCGCCGACGCGGGCTACACCGACGGCGGGGCCATCAACCCCGTGCGTAACTTCAGACTGCCCGGCTCGCTCAACCTCAAGCCTGGGCGTGACCGCTTTGCGTCCCGTCTGGTTGAGTTCCACGCCGACCGCGAGTTCTCCCTCGATGCCATCTGCACCGCCTTGGGCGTGACCCCAAACCCCGCCGACACCGCGACCGTGCGCCCGATCCGGCTTACCGACGATGGTGGCGACGACGTGCTGGCGTGGGTCGCGGCGCGTGGCGATCTGCTGGAGCGCGGTAACGCCGCTGGCTGGTGGGGCGTCGTGTGCCCCAACAGTGGCGAGCATTCCGACGGTAACCCGATGGGCCGCTACAACCCACTCAACAGGGCGTACTGCTGCCTGCATGAGCATTGCTCCGAGTGGGACAGCGAGGCGTACCTCGATTGGGTCGAGCAGCAGGGCGGGCCGTCGCGCGCGCATGGCCTGCGGGACGAGTTGCTGGCCGCAGTGATGGATGGCGCGCTGTCCAAGCTGGCCCCAACGCCCGACTATCCGGACGCCGCCGCCGAGGTCATTGCCGCCGTGGAGCAGCGCGAGCTTGGTCGAATTGAAAAGTCGCAGTGGTACGAGCGTTTTGCGTACATCCAAGACGACGACGCCTATTTCGACATGACTGACCGCCGCGAGTTGTCCCGTGGCACGTTCAACGCCCTGTTCCGCCACATCCGCTGCGTGTCCACCCGCGACCAGGGCGGTAAGCGTATGGTCGAGGCGTCGGTCTCGTTCGACGAGAACCGGCAAGCCAAAGGCGCCAAAGCGCTGGTCGGCATCACCTTTGCCGCAGGCGGCTCGGTGCTGGTGGCCCGTGAGGGGCTGGTCTACGGCAACCGCTGGCGTGACGCCCGCCCCGAACCCGTGCCGGGTGATGTGTCCCCGTGGATGCGCCACCTTGAGCGCATGGTCCCGATAGCGTTCGAGCGTGAACACTTGTTAAACGCCCTTGCCCATAAGGTGCAGTTCCCCGGCCATAAGATCAATCACGCCATCCTGATGGGCGGCGCGCCTGGCTCCGGCAAGGACACCCTATTCGCCCCGTTCTTTTGGTCGATAGGCGGCAAGGGCAAGGCGAATTGTTCCCTCGTGAAGTCCGAAGACCTAAGCTCCCAATGGGGCTACGCCCTCGAATGCGAAGTGATGGAGATCGCCGAATTGCGCCAGACCGAGGCCCGTGACCGCCGCGCACTGGAGAATGTCCTCAAGCCCATCATCGCCGCCCCGCCCGAATTGCTCCCCGTGAACCGCAAGGGCTTGCATCCGTATATGGCGCTCAATCGCGTGTTCGTGGTGGCATTTTCAAACGAGCGTGCGGCCATCAGCATCCCCAGCGAGGACCGCCGTTGGTTTTGCCTATGGGCTGAGGCCGACCGCCTGCCAGAAGCGGAGGCCGTGGCCCTTTGGAACTGGTACGAGCACCGTGGCGGCTTTGCTGCTGTAGCCGCGTATTTGGCATCGCGTGACGTGTCAGCGTGGAACCCGTCCGCCCCGCCGCCTATGACTGAAGCGAAGGCCATCATGGTTGAGCATGGCATGAGCGGCGCGGAATCGTTCCTCGTGAACATGATCCGGGGCCGCGCCCGTGCGTTCGCTGGCGGCGTGATAGGCGCGCCATTCTTCGCAGTCTGCGACGAACTACAGCACTTTGCGCCCCCTGGCGTGAAGGTGGTGCCTGCTGCGCTTATGCACGCCTTGAAGGAAGCGGGCTGGATTGACATGGGCCGCCTCGCGTCCCGTGAATACCAAACGAAAAAGCATATCTTCTGCGCGCCGGAGATGGCCGACAGAATGACCCGTTCAGACCTGCGTAGGGCCATAGAAAAAGCCCCCGAAGGGGCTGAATCATAGGTTAAGAAGGATCGCCAGCAGCGCGGCCACTAAGGCCGCAAATAATGCGATCATGGTGGCGTCATGTTGTAAAAGTAGATCGCCCACGGGATAGACAACACTGTCGCCACCGCGAGCGCTTCGAGCGCGCGCCGGATCACAACATCCCCCGCAGTGTAGTTTCGGCCTCGACGCCCTGTTCACTGTCCAAACCGTAGGTTTCGATAGCGTGCAGGAATACCCCGGCGGCGTCCTCGAGCGCCTCCAGGCGCGCGAGTAGCATTTGCGTGGTGCGGTCGTCGCTTAGGTAGGCGGCGCGTTCATTTTCTGAGTGTGGCATATATGGGCGCAGCGCTGCTGCAATAGTTGGATGCATGGTAGGGTACTCCAGTAGATTATGGTTTGCAATAGTACAAACCCCTAAGCGCTGGCGCGCAGCGCTTAGAGGGTGAACTAGCAGGTGGCCACCCAGGGCGCGACGCGGGGCCGGTCCGCACCACGCACGGGCATTACGAACACCTGTAGGTCGTCGTCGATATCACAATGCCCGACGCTGTTACCGTTTTGCGTGACGTGGTATAGCGTGCCCTTGTTCCCGTGGTATTCCCCGGCTGCTTTTTGGACCGTGGCCAGATATTCCGGGTTAAAGTACGCCTGTTCGCCGGTTTGCGGAGCGCGGATCACCCGACGCCAATCTGGGTATTGTGCTTCGACCGCGTCGGCCGTCGTTTCCCCGGCCGTCGTTGTGATCGTCACTCTAGCCCCGTCATATTGTTCGATCATGGCCGCGCCTTTCGCGCCTTTAATCGCAGCGGCCAGCCGGTCCGATCCGACGATCACGCTGGCCGGGGTTTGCGCCTGGGTATCTACCCGCGCGATCGCGATAAAATGGCCGTTAGTGGCCACCGCATAAGTACCGGTCGGGCCTTGTTCGATATGCACGCCCTGTAGGTAATAGCGGATATCTTTTTTGGCCGTGAAATGTAACAGCGCTTTGATCGTTTTGATCTGAATTGTGGTTTGCATGGTGTTTACTCCAGTTTAGGTTAGTGGCCAGGAATAGCCCCTAATCGGCCAGCGACGGCCGATTAAAGATAGTCCTATATGGTGCAGCATCCGCAACATGGGGCGTCTTCGCACCGGCCTTTTTTGTTGCGATAGTATTCGCGGCCGTCGCCAAAATCGATTACGTGGCTAACGTAATTATTGGCCACCGGGGCCAGCGTCGCGCGCCGGGCGGCCGTGTCATAGTAGATCAAAGCGCCGGGCCGTATGGCCGCGCCGGTGGCCGCGCACCGGCCGGGATATCGTGCGCGCATGGTGCGGATCATGGCGCGGTCCGATCAAAAAAAGTATGCATATCGCACGTTTTGCAATAAGCGCGCCATTGGCCGCGCGCTTGAGTGGCGTCGTATTCCGGCGCGGCCATGATCGGCCGATCACAGTTAAAGCATGGCACGGCCGCGCTGGCCGGTATGGTCGGGAATTGTTTATCCATGGTTTGCCCCTTATGCTGCTAATTTGATATCAATAACCCGGCGGCGCGTACCGTGAGCGGGAAATCCCACAATAGCCGCGCGCTGGCGCTGGCACAGCTGGCACGTCGCGCAGCTGACGTCGTCGCGCTGGGTGGCCGGGCACACTATGACCGCGCGGCCGCGTGGCGTCGTGGTGTTGCTGGTTTGCGTTGACGGGAGCACGACAACGACCGGGCCCGCATCGGCATCGGCAAGGGCATCGGCATCGGCCAGGTCGTTGGCGCTCAGATTGACAGTGAAACCCCATTGGTTCGCATGGCGGATCCAGTTTATAGATTCTGCATCCCTGTGGTGGCTGTATGTGAACCCGCGCTTGCCAATATTGGCGGCCACCAGATCACCCAGCAGCGCCGCGTCGATCGTACCGTTTGCTTGGGGCAGATCGCCCGCTTGATTGTGCCGCCACAGCTGGCCGTCGGGCAGCGCTGCGATCGCTTGGGTGAATTCGGGCCAGCTGGTGCCGCGCGCGCCATTGGACACGGCCGCCCAATGCAGCGCGAGCGGCCCGCTGGCCGCGTAGCATTCGGCTTTCATTTTGCAATCTGCGGGGCAGCTGGCGCGCTCAGTCGTGCTAACGGGAATGGGGCCGGTTTTCACATTGGCGCTTTTTGGGGTGAGATGTACTTGCATAGTGTAGTTTCCTGTACTGTATGCCGACGCTGGCATGATGCTATTGTAAGGGATTGTTTTACAATTATTCATTCTTTAGTTGCGATTTTCATCTTTTTTGTTGGCTATGCATAGCCAACAATAGCCAACAAATGCGCCTTGGTAGCTAACATGGCCAGCGCGCCAGTGAATTGTTGGCTAATTTGTTGGCGTTGTTGGCAGTTCTGTTGGCAGCATTGTTGGCAGCACCGAAAATGCATCCCGCCATTGGGAAAGTACCCGGCGGTTGGCTATATTGTCATTTATTTGTTAGTTTATGAAAAATCTAATATATACTGTATAGATATACAGGTAAATAGTTGTATAGGCCACCACCTGCTGTTGGCATAGCCAACATGCCAACACAACTAAAATTGTATGCACTATGCCCCGATGCCAACATGGCCGCGCGCACCAGGCGCGCAGCGCTGGCGTCAATGTTGGCTATGTTGGCTATCAAAAAACAATAGCCAACAATGCCAACATGGTGACAGCTCGCGGCTCGATGTTGTTGGCATAGCCAACAATGCCAACATGGTTTGTTGCTTGCACGAACTAACTATAGTTAGTTTGCTGCACGAACTAAGCATGGGGCCGGGTGGCCAGGTAGCCGAGGGGTGGGGGGGGGAGG
>Ga0209296_1000418_pt1 | contig 36596 bp, 71 predicted proteins | sample S_130206_EF_Meta_FD_187319 | JGI IMG/M metagenome (GOLD analysis project Ga0209296, IMG submission 187319) | Freshwater microbial communities from Lake Simoncouche, Canada to study carbon cycling - S_130206_EF_MetaG (SPAdes) (version 2) | ecosystem: Environmental > Aquatic > Freshwater > Lake ... | reverse complement strand
TGATGCATTGTAGTCTTCCACGGGAAGGATAGTACCACCATATTTGTATACATCATAACCGTCATCAGTATAATACCCAGTTGAATTTGCGTTTGACCAAGCATCATAGGCAGCAGCAGCAGCAGCGGCAGCAGCAGCGGCAGCAGCAGCGGCAGCAGCGGCAGCAGCAGCAGCCTCTTCTTGAGCTACACTCCAAGGGCTTCCATGCGCAACTGATGCATTATAGTCTGCTTGGTTAGCTACTACCGTTCCTTGGTAGGCCCATACATCATAACCATCATTGGTATAATGCCCATCTCCAAGAGGTTGGTTGTTGCCACCATTTAGCCAAATATTGTAATTTTGGGCTATTAAAGCTAAAGCAGCTTGTGCAGACTCTTCTTGAGCTACACTCCAAGGGCTTCCATGAGCAAGTGATGCATTATAGTCTGCTTGGTTAGCTACTACCGTTCCTTGGTAGGCCCATGTATCATTACCATTTTCAGTAAAATGTCCAGACCCGCCACCAGCTAACCAAACACCACGAATATGCTGATTATAGTTATATATACCTACATCAGTACCTTCTACAAACCAACAAGTATTATATGTTCCAGTAGTTATCTTGGATACACCAGCTTCATAGTATGCGCCATTATGTGTTCCAGTAAACAATACACCATTTTCATAGTAGCGATTGTCAGTAGGAGGAGTACTCCCATCAAGAATTGCTCTTACCGTATCTAAAAATTTTGCCGTTGTGTTAGTTAATTTTATCATTTTTATATTTATTTAAGGTTCGATTTATATCAAATAAAAGCTCATGAGTCAACATTTAATTAACTCATGAGCTTTATTTTTTAACTAAAGATTATTTAGAATGATCCTCCATCCATTATAAATCCTGAAATGGCTGAAGTACCAGAACCAATGAAGTTCCCAGAAATTTTAAGATTTCCTGAAACGTCTAATGCTTCAGAAGGTGTTTCAGTATTAACACCTACTTTACCAGCTTCAACGAATAATGTAGTTGCACCACTACCAACTTCTAAATTACCAGTTACGGCTAAATTAGCAGCTACAGTACCACCAACACGTTTATCTAGGTAATTACCTTCGATATCGGTTGCACGATTACCTAAAACAACTTCAGCATCTCCAGCACGAGTAACTTCATCAGCAATTGATCCAGCAAGAGTAGAAGAAACAGAAGCTAAATTAGTGGAAGCAGCACCAGCTAAACTTGTGATAGCATTGTTGATATCACCATCAGCAGCTTGGAAAGCTGTAACTATTTCGGCTAAGGAATTAAGCGCAGTAGCATCGACATTACTAAGAACATTATCAACACGAGTATTAAGACTGGCTATATCAGAAGTTAAACCAGACTCAGCAGCCATTGCACGAGTACGTTCAGCAACGATATCAGCATCTAAACCAGCTTCAGCAGCTAATGCACGAGTTTCTTCAGCAGTGATATCGCTAGCTAAACCAGACTCGGCAGATAATGCACGAGTACGTTCAGTAGTTACATCAGTAGAAACTCCATCAATACGACCACCTAGAGCAACTTCGGCATTAGTAGCACGAGTACGTTCAGTAGTTACATCAGTAGAAACTCCATCAACGCGACCACCTAAAGCAATTTCAGCATTAGTAGCACGAGTTATTTCACTAGAAAGACCAGAACCAGAGGAAGCAGAAAGAGCTGCTATTTGTTCTGCAACGTGGACGAAATAATTATCATCACCTCCAATAGCAGAGGCTAATTCTTTTAAAGTATCTAAAATACCTGGAGCACCATCAATTAAATCACTAATTGCAGTATCAGTGTAACCTTTTGCTTCTGCAAGAACAGCAGCATCACGGCTAACCATATCACCACTTAAAGATGCAATTTTGCCATCAACGTCTGAACCAAGACTAGTAATCGCAGTTCCACGAGCAGTAACTTCAGTATCTAATGCAGATTGAATACCAGATTCAATACCAGTAGAACGAGTTACTTCATCAGCAATTGCTTGAGCAAGAGCAGAAGAAACGGAAGCTAAATTGGTTGAAGCAGCACCAGCTAAGTTAGTGATAGCATTGTTGATATCACCATCAGCAGCTTGAAATGCATCAACAATTTCACTTAATGAATCAAGTGCAGCAGGGTCAACATTACTAAGAACATTATCAACACGAGTATTAAGACTGTTAATATCTCCTTGTAATGCAGAAGAAACGGACTGCATTACAGAACTCAAACCAGTTTCAGCATTAGTAGCACGAGTTACTTCAGCAGATACTAGACCTTCTACGCGAGTAATTTCTGTTCCGCGAGTCGAAACTTCGGAATCCAATGCAGATTGAACACCAGAAACTGCAAGTTCACGAGCAGATTGTTCTGAAGATACTAGACCTTCAACGCGAGTAATTTCGCTACCACGAGTAGAAACTTCAGAATCAACTGCGGATTGTACACCAGCTACAGCAGTTCCACGAGCAGTAACTTCAGCAGATACCAAACCTTCAACACGAGTAATTTCGCTACTACGAGTAGCAACTTCGGAATCTAGTGCAGTCTGAAGACCACTTTCGACACCAGTAGCACGAGTAACTTCGGAAGCAAGATCACCAGCTATTTTAACTTCAGCAGCAGAAGCACGAGCAACTTCAGTTGCCATTGCTGCATTAACTGCATCAGAAACTGCTTCTAAACTTGAAGAAGCAGCATTAGCTAATTGGCTAATTGCACCACTAAGAGTACCATCAGCAGTTTGAAAGGCATTAACGATTTCAGTTAATGAATCGAGTGCAGCAGGGTCAACATTACTAAGAACATCGGATACACGATCATTCAAATCGTCGATAGCACCAGACAATGCGCTGTCTGCGGTAGAACGAGCAGAAGCTTCGTTTGTTACCGCTTGGTCCATTGCTTGACTCAGACTGTCAATTTGACCAGTAAGAGTTGCAAAATTTGATTGCATCTGACCAGATAATTGGCTAGAAGCATATTCTACAGTGCGCTGGATGTATCCAGTACCACCAATGGAGACGATTTCTTGTGCGACGCCATTTTGGCCTTCGCCTTTACCGTAGTAAAGTGTTCCGTCTACTTCATTGTAGGCTAATTCTGCGTTTAAAAGGGAGCCTTGTGATGGAGCACCAGCTACGTTGGTTCCATTATCAAGACGGCGTTTGATACGAATAATGTTTGACATATGTTTATTTTTTGTTTGTTAGTATATGAATCGTATACACATAACATATATGTATAGATACATAACTACATATATTATTTAGTCTAAACTGTTGCGTTTTATTGACTTAAATATAAAAAAAAAATAAAAATAATTTAGAAAGTACCGCCATTTAGATCTACTTCTTCGACTAACTTACCATCTTTGTATGCTAATAAGACCCCATCTTCGAGTTGATCTGCTCTTTGATCTGCTGATAACGGAACAGCAAAGTTTACTAATTCCTCTAAACTAACTCCATCTAAAACATTAGAAGAAAGCTGTAATTTTTGTTCTACAGCACTTAATCTATCTAAGAGCGATTGGGTGATATCATTTTTTGCAATTATTGCATCTATTTGTTTTTTTGTTTTTTGTGGAGATACTAATTGCATATTAAAAACCCTCCCACATACTATAAAGTGCGACACCAGAATCTACATAAAAAACTGATACATCTCCTTGATATACGGATACATCCGTGAAAGTTTCTCCAAAAGTATCAGTATTACTGTCTGTTCCTTTTAACACTAAATGAAAATCAGAATCAGTACAACCCAAACCAAATTTTATAAACATTGAATCTGATGAATGATTTCTAATATATAATGATTTTCTAATTAGGTTAGCAGATAAGATATGACCTAAAGTATTTTTCGCTCCTCCATCACTAACTTTTGTGTAGTTATTTCCGTTATTGACATTATAAACTGCTTGAGCATATAATTGTCTAGGAATATCATTATCAACAGTAATCCATGAAAATGCATCGCCTACAGAAGCCCACAAAGGGGATGCAGATAAATTTGGAATTAAATTAGCCATTAATATTATTTATATAAAATAGAATTAATTTTATCGATGTTATTTTTAAATTTTTCTCTTGCCAAGAAGTTATAAACAGTTATAATAAATAAAACTATGCAGGGTGAAGATCTATGGAAGATACAAGAAAAGTATGACCTCATATTAAATGAGGGGTATCTTCATATACCAGAGAATGTAATAAAAGAAATAAAAGATTATTATATACTTAATTTTAAGAAGTTTTATAAAAGTTCTTCTAATGAAATAACAGAAGACGAATATCCTAGTAAAGTATTCTATCTAGACTTGACGGGAACTTCGTTCGAGTTCTTTAATTATATTAAGCCAAAGCCTAGTGTATTAGTAAAATTCATATCTGGAGCTTCCAAGCATCTTAATTATGAAAAAGATGTGTTTACTATAAGAACCAAAAACCAAGGTAATATTCATCTGGAGTTGGTAAAAGATCCGCAAATATTTAGAGAATTATTATCTTATACTATAGAACATGAAGTAATTCATTTTATACAGCACTTGTTATTTATATACAAGAACAAAATGGCGGGAAGTACGAATAAAAGTTTATTCAGGCCCAATACAGATATACACGGTTATTCGCAGACTAAAGAGGGGATACCCAGAAGAAAGGTAAGACATTCATTCAGACCAATAGAATATTATCCAGATCTGGTATCATCTATTAGAGAGTTGCATAAATTATTCTATGATAAGTTTCATGCAACACGAGACTGGAACATGTTCAGACAATGGGAGAGACCAAAGGTTTACTTCTTCAAGAATTTCTTGGAGGTAGCAAACGAAGAAAAAGAAGATGAATTATTCGACAATTCCCTCGCAGTACAAACATTCAGAGAGTTTAAAAAACTATCCCCAGAGTTTTACAAGAAGATACTTAAGGTAGCATATAATGCATTCGTGAACAATGATCCTAATTTTGACCCAAAAGAAATAGAAGATCAATTAATATCAATTGGAAATGATTAAATAATTATATGGCTTTCCATTTTAATCGTAACGTATGCAGAACTTTTAATCTGACCACAAGTTCTTTAAAGCAATTTGAAAGTCAAGAATGTTCTGAAGTAATTGTATTGGCAAGAACTGGCACAACAAATGCAGCAGTAAACGTATACGATAGATCTAATCCATCAGTACCTTGGCCCATTGAAGCGGGGAAGGAATTTACTTTTAGAGGAGTGACTAATTCAAATCAGTTAAGTGCAGATAAGGATTGTACATATCGCACCCAGTATTATGGTAGCATGACGGATCTATAATTCTAAGATTAAGATTCTAAGATTAAGATTCTAAGAAATAGGATCATAACCAAATTCAAATATAGAATTAGCATCGGTAAACAAATGCTTGGCTGGGACTATTTTCTTTAATATCTTATAGTCTCCTAATAAAGCGGATTCCCCGTGATCAACAGCATACTGACGAACAGTAGTAACCCAATCACCTTTATTAATAGATAATTTGTTCTTAGTAGAAGGAGGTAATAATTCAAGCTTTTTTAGTTCATCATATATATGGTTGAAGTATTTGCTGATATTATGAATACCAAGTTTATCCATTTGTTTATTAATAGAGGGATTACCATTACCCCTTTTAAGTATGTATGCTTTTTCTTTATATAATCTGTTGATTTTTTCTTCCGTAGATTCGATATTAGGAACTGCCCTGTAAATAGCTATTTTGTTATTAGGCTTGTTTTGGCAAGAATGCATTATAGATATAGCTTGTCCATCAAGAGAAGAACCATCTCCATAGTATTGTACAGCTTTAGAGGAATAGATATCATCTGGATATATTTGAGTTAAATTCCATAGAGGAGCAGACCCTTCGCCAGCAGTAGGGGCTTGGTGTTGACCTCGATAGTCTTCTGAGTTCTCATAATATAGTTTAAACGAAACCATGAAGGTATTTATTTATAAATTTTGCTTTTAGGGAAAATCTGGATTTTGCACAAAAAAATTTTACGCGCATGGACCCCCCCTCTATGCAACTTTCTCATTACGCATAGTGCAATTAAAATGCTCGGTGTGCATAAATACGTGCTGTGTATATTGCACGTCACCCCCTTGACAGGTATGATACACTATAGGTGACGGGAGGGACTGTGCCCGCACCCGCCCCTACTGTGTTCCACGTGGAACATTCCACGCCAAAGAGGGGAGGCCCCTCGGCCCCCCCCCCCTCTTCCTTGCCCTTAGGCTCCGAAGATCTCTTCGAGCGGGGCGAGGAGCCGCGCCCGATCCTTGAGCCACTCAACCTGCGACCGTTCGAACAACGGCCCAGCGAAGTCTGCGTTGGTGAGTCCCAGTCCGTCCGCCCAGTTGAACCCTTCGATGGCGAGGGAGTTGTAGCGGGAGCGGCAGTGCCGCAGGAACTCCGCCTTCTCAAAGGTGCTGAAGGCGGCGAAGGTGGAGGTCTCGACCTTGGCCGCGTCCGCCTTGGCTTGGGCGCGGACTGCGAACTTGTTGGCCTTGTCCGCCGCCTTTTCGGCGCGGGCTTCGAGGAGGGAGCTGACGTAAGCGGAGGGAGCGGTGATGGTGGTCATGGTGGTGGATTCTGCGAACTGCGACCCGAGTGCCGCTCGGTGCGGTGCGGGCTCTTCGTCCCGCTACTACAGTAATCGGTCAGATCGCGAATAGCTTTAGAAGAATCTGTTAAATACACGATCTTCTATTAGAGACGCGCTGCTACCCTCTACGCGCCTTTGGGACATACTCCGCTGTCGTCATGCAGACACGAGCTGATAGGGGTGCTGGCGGGGCTCCTAGGGGCTCGGGGCGGTAGTAGGTGATTGACTATTCGGTGACCTTGAAACGATGGCACGAAAAAGGCCGCTCCGTTTCCAGAGCGGCCTTTGTGGGGGCGGGCGGTTTACTGAACCACCACGCAGGTGTACTGGATGTGCCAGCCAGCAGACTGGCAGAGGGCCTCTGCGTACAGGACCCCGTTGCGGCGCACCTGAACCACATCCCCAACACTCAGGGAAGGACCCTGATACGCGCCCCTGCGGCGGAGCTGGTTCTCGGAGAGGCACTCATCGGGAGCGTTGAAGACGTGGAATGCGTCCTCTGCGAGGGCCTCCGCTGAGAGGTCAGCGTCATGGCGGACCTTGTACTTGGCCCGCTCCACGCGGTTGATTCCCTGCCACTTGGCAGCGCGGGAAAGCCACTCGGTGTTGCGGTCGTAATCCTGACCAAGGAAGATGACTTCGGAGGTGATCTGATGGGTCATGGCGGGCGGGCGGGCTGGTTCCTCGATTGGCTGGATACCGCCAGCGCGGTGGGGGCAACGCGCCCCCGCTCAAGATATCGGTCGGAACGAGGAGGGACTTTAGCAGAATCTTTTTTGACTTTCTTCGCTGACCCCCTTGACAGACTGGTGATGTGCGCTTACACTGGAGGTGTTGGGAGGGCGCTGGCTTGTCGCCGCCCGTGCTAAAAACACGGGCATGGAACCCTCCCTACACCTTTAGTGTACCATGCCTGTCAAGCCCCCTAGGCCGAAAAACGCCCCCCTTGCGGGGGGCGCATCTTGCTACTCATCGAAGTATTCGGAGTCTGGGTCGCGGAGGTCGCGGTGCCACTTCTCCCATGCCTCCTGATCGGAGGGGTCGGGATTCCAAATCTCGGCGGGGGAGCAGCAGCCACAGCAGGGAGCATCTTCGCAGGTTGGCATGGGGTCGGGGTCCTTTCTTGTTGGGTTTCTCGGGGCGGGCTTCCCGCTCCTACCTTATAGTAGGCAGAAGTGGGAAGGTCTTTAGAAGATTCTCATTTAATCTTCGCCCGCCGTTTCAGCTCGGCCTTTACGGCCTTGGCGACTGGACCTCTCCAAGTGGAGGCGTTGCTGATGAAGTACAGGACGATGGAGTGAGCGTCCTCGGCGTAGAAGCGGCCCCCGATACTGTAGATCTGAGTGAGGGCGTTGATGTAGGGCACCGCGCCGAAGTAGGGCTTCTTCCAGTCCTCTTTGATGAGGTATCCGATATCGCAGAGGGAGAGCTTGGTGAGGTCGGTGGTCATGGTCTTGGTTCCTTTCGTTCAGCGGGGCTTGATTGCTTCCGCTACCATATAATAGGCATCTGGCTAAAAGTCTTTAGATCTTTCTTCAAAGAGTCTGCGGCCTCATTAGAGGCGATTCTAGGGGGGGTTGTATGCGATCTGCTATATCCACACTCGGGGGCGGATTCGCGGCTCGTTAGGGGGCACGCTGCGCTCCTACGGGGAAGCGAGGTTTTTCTGGTGAGGTGACGAGTTGATTATCTCAATGCGTTTTTAATAGAGAAGCGAGTGCGGTGGAAAGAGGGGAAGGAGCCCACCACAAGCTCCTTCCCCGAACCCACCCACCACTCAGTGAATCCCGATAGCAATCGGGATGCCGTCGAAAGATCGATTGCCACAGGCGTGCTTGCCGTTGGCACAGAAGCCGCACAACCCAGGGCACACAAACACTTTACCCATCCCCAAAGCCTTCGCCGCCGCCAGCACCTGCAAGCGGTGGGTGCGCCATGCTTCTGGGTCCAGAGCGGCTCCCGTCTTGGGGTCCCGCTTGGGAGCCTTGGAAGCTACGGAAACCGCTACAAACTCGCCCCTTGTGATCGGGAGAGCAGCAACCTGAGCCTTCACGGCTTTGCTGTTCAGATACTTGCTCCCGCTGGAAAGGTTCAGCGTGTAGTTGGGAGCCCATTCACCAGTGAAGCGGGTGAAGATTCCCCAGCTCTTGCTGTACCCGTACACTGACAGATCGGGACGCTGGCGGCAAAGGTCCTGCCAGTAGTGTAGGATCTCGAGAGAGTGAATGTCGCCATCAACGTAGAGGCGGACCTGAGCCCTTTTGGTAAGCTTGTGCCAAGCTTTAGAGACCACTTCCCGCCCCCCAGAGGTGAACAGGAGAATCAGGTTCTGAAGCTGGCGGAAAAAGGCTGCTGGGTAGCGCCATGCTTTGAGGCTGTAGCACCACTCCTTGCACGCCCCAGCGCCTGGGCAGGACACCAACGGCAGCACAGAGAACGCAGAGAACGGTAGCTTCCCATTGCCCTTAGCAAACACAGAGAAGCGGGGGGTCCCGTCTTCAAGGAAGGCGAGGAACTTGCCAATATAGAATCCCCATGTTCCCTTGCCCTGCTCACAGAGCGGCTGCACCGCTTCGAGGCGGGCCTTGAGCTTGTCGTATTGCTGAAGGGAGGCGAGGGTCGCCAATTCGAGGCAAAGGTCTTTAGTGAAGGCAAACTTGGTGGACATGGTGGTGGTTCCTTTCGGTTGGTGGTGAAGGAGAGGGGGGATTCCCGCTCCTACCATATAGTCGGCGGGAATAGGGAATCGTTTAGAACTTTCTTTTTTAAGGAATCTGTTCCAGACCCCTTGACAGGGGGTCAAAGTGCGCTTACACTGGAGGTGTCGGGAGGGACTATCGTGATGTCGCCCCCTTCGAATAGGGCTGGGTATGCTTCCCTCCCTACACCTCTAGTGTACACTACGTGTCAAGCCCCCTTGTGAAACAAACCACTGATCCCTCCCGTCACCTCCAGTGTATCATACCTGTCAAGCCCCTTCGGGCAAGATTGCGCCCCCGCCAACTTGTTAATCACGCAAGTCAGCGGGGGCGGTGGGGGGACGACACAGAGGGGGAGGCAGTGGGGGAGGCTGGGAGGTTGTCATAGAACCCGCCCCTCCCCACACTACCCCGCCCCTAACTTACCCGCAGTTGCCCACAGGAGAGGAAGCTGATACGCTCGGGGTAGAAGGTCTTGTACCCTACGTTGCCTCGGGTGACACTGTACACCTTCACAAAGGGATTCCCGCCTTGGGGAGTCCAGTTGGGTTCTGGCTCTTGGGCCAGATACTTGGTGACTCCCGTGCGGACGGTGTAGATCTTCTTCTCACCTTTCTGATTGGTGTACTCGATCTTGGTGAAGCGGCCCTTAGTGGCCTTGAGGACTGCGCGGACGTGTTCTGCTTTGGATGCGTTCATTGGATTCCTTTCGGTTGGGTTTACTGCTACCAGCACTACTGGCGTATATAAGATATCGGCAGATCGGTGCTGGTCTTTAGTAAAAAGATTGAGAAAGATTGAGAAAGCGTAGGACGCTCTAGGAGGCGATTCTAGGCTGGTTTATAGCCAATCTGCTATACCTACCCTCGGGGAGGCATATGCACCCCTACACGGGCGTTTGTGCGGCTCGGGCGGGGAAGCGCAGCACTCCTACACGGGAGCGGCGTTTGTACGAGAGAACGAGGTTTTTCTGGCGAAGTGGCGAGTTGATTATAGAGAAACGTCTATACTATAGAGGCGAGTTTGATATCGGGAGGATGCCCCCCTCCCCACCACAAGGAGGGGGGCTGAACCACAACCCGAACCACTACACCACTAAGAATCTTCGCCTTCTTCTTCTGCGTCAGACGTTTCGAAATCGGCATCGGTGTCCCAGTCGCATTCGGGAACGTCACCATTCTCGGCCAATTCAACCGCTTCGTTCTCAGCATCATCCGCACTGTAAGCCTCCACAATGACTATAGCAGACTGAGTGCGGGTGACTGTGACACTGAAGGTCTTGGGCGGATTCAGCTCCTTGGCGAGCTTGCGGTCAACCGTGAGCACCTTGCACACTTCTTCCGCCTCACAAAAGTCTAGCACAGAGCCAGCTTCGCACCGTTTGGCAAAAGCCTTCTCTGCGAGGAAGATTGCTTCGCCCAGATCGCAGGCATCGTCCTTGGAGATGCTGATCGTGTGCTTGATGGTAATGTCAACGGGGATCTCGAAGTAGTTGTCGGTCTTGGTGCTCATAATGGGTTTCTTTCTTTTACTGCGTTGTTTGTGGGAGAGAGGGGATTCTCGCTCCTACCATATAAGTCGGTAGGAGCGAGAATTGGTTTAGAACTTTCTAGCAGAAACTTCCAATCTCTTGATCGAGAACTTCTTTGAATGCCCAGTAGTCATCTTCGCTCCCGCTTGCCATAGCGACCTTGAGGGCCACAATCAGGGGGTCGGTGCTCTCGTACACCGCTGGGACTTCGGGAGCCTCAGAGGGGGCCTCTACGGCCTCCACGGGGGCGGTCTCATCTGGCTTGATATCAAGCAACTCGCTCAAGGAGAACACTTCGGTGCGCTCAGAGGGGACAATCCCGTCAGTCAGCTTCTTGATGCTGCTCTTGAGGGTCAGGAAGTTTCCTTCATGACGAATGGGTATACACCCATTTCGGAGGATGTTGAAGATGTGCTTCTTGCTGCTCCGATCATAGACGGGGGCGAGCACAAAGAACTCTCCGTAGCTGAAGCTGCCGTCGTCGTTCTTGATTAGCTGTGTCATGGTCTTGGGTCCTTTCGTTGGTGGTTTAACTGCGTAAGAGTAAGTCGGTCAGTCGGCGGGAACCTTTAGAAGTTTCTCGAACTTTCCTTTCTCACTCTCACTCATCCAGTATAGCACACACTCGGTGCAGCACTGGCGTACATATAAGTAGGAAGGAATAGAGAATCGTTTAGAACTTTCTTTTGAGGTGTGGGACTTGACACGTATGATACACTATGTGTGGGGGGAGGGACTAGCGTTAGCTCGGGCTCCTAGGAAAGGAACGGGACAGCGCCCTCCCTACACCTCCAGTGTATCATACCTGTCAAGGGGGCAAAGATAAAAAAGGAGGGAGGGGGCTTTCGCCCCCTCCCCCCCCCGCCCCCTCCTAGTTCAGGAGGAGGTCCAGTGCCCTCTGCTTCAGGCCCGCTCCCGATCCCAACAGGGACCGCTCGAACCGCGCCTCGGACTCTACGTCCACAAAGGCATCCGAACGGTTCTGACGGGTTCCCGTCATGCGACCCACAGAGTGATGGTCCACATACTCGGTCACCGCATTGAAGAGGTCCCACTTGGTCTCTCCGTTGTTGCCCTTGCCAGTGGAGAACAGGTCCGCAATCTGCTGGCGGCGGTTCTCGGTGCGGGTTGCGACCTCCTCCTTAGAAGAGGGGAACAGTGCCCCCACAAAGCCCTCTACGTAGCTCTGAGCGACCTGCTGCTCTGCCAGAGTGTCCATGACGACCTGAAGGTCATCGTAATAGGCAGTCGCCAATTCGAGGATCTTCGCCGCTTCCTGCTTCTTGGCTTGGAAGTTCTTGCGGTGATAGACCTTGAACTGATTCGAGTGACTCGACAAAGCAGCGTTGAGCGTGTTCTGGCAGACGACTCGGACGGGAGTGATCATCCCAGTCAGTGCCTTGGAACCGTCATGCGAGTTGAGGAACAGAACCTTCTTGACGGTCTTGTCGTCGGGATTCGACTTGAGGAACAGGTGCCCTGGGAGTTCCACCTGCATAAACACCACTCGGCCCCCAGCAATCGATCCAGCCGTGTCCCAGACCGCCTGACCCGAACCGATAATCTCATCGGCAAACGCGAAGGTCTCCGCGTTCTGGATCACTTGGTACTTGTTCGACATCACCTTGAGTGCCCTGTTGTTGTCCTTGCGGCGGACCAGAAACTGGTCTTCCAAGGCTTCCAGTTCGCCTTCCACCTGATGGTAGACGGGAACCTGCTCGACTTCCCAATCGAGCTGCGCTTCTTTGAGAGCCTCGGCAGCGGTCAGTTGCCTGTCGGTTAGCTGACCAAGGGAGTGCCAGCCACGGGTGACTGCGCTGAAAAACTCGGTCGTTCCATCTTCGCGGAGTGTGAGGTCGTGTGCCATAATCTTGATTTGTTTCTGAGTGTTTTTGGTTTGGGTTGTCTGCGGTGCTTGCCGCTACTTACTAATAGGCATTTACGAAACAAACTTTAGGAGTTTCTATAAACTTTCTTTCGTTCACTCGCTCGGCCCGTCAGCTTTCACTGGCGTAATAAGTAATCGGCTAGTCAGCGAAACCCTTTAGGAGTTTGTTTACTTTCTATCCGATCACCTACTCAGCCAGTATAGCACATCGGTGCAGCACTGGCGTACATATAAGTAGGCAAGAATAGGGAACCATTTAGAACTTTCTACAAGATTATCAAAACGGGGGGCTTGACACGTATGGTACACTAGGTGTGGGGGGAGGGTCTTATATATACGCGGGCGGGCGCAATTATCAAAGAAACAGCACCCGCCCTACACCTCCAGTGTACCATACCTGTCAAGGGGGTAGCGCAGATACTCCGAAAGCAAGCTACAAGACGAGCAAGGTTATGCACATTTGACAAAATGCGAGAACAGCATTTGACAATGTTCCGTGCGGAACAATAGGGGAGCCTAGCCCAGTAATTGGCAAACCCCTATTAGGATTCCATGCTTTCCTAATAGGGGTTCTGGGGGCGGGGGGAACTGGCGGGGGAAGTATATACTATTTGATAATCTTTATTAACAAAAGATATTTGATAAACCGAATTGACAATTACCTTTTATTAAAAACAATTATCAATTACCTAGGACTCTTTAGGTCCCCATAATACTAGATAATCATCATTCCTTGAGAGTACCGAATTAATAACTCCTCGATTATTACGCATAAGCGTAATACCATCATCCGTCGTACTCCTAACATCAGTCTTCAACGTATTAGATACATCAGTGTAGTGCATCCTAACGCTTCCATCAGTTAGCACATCCACCGCTACATCCGTACTAATAACTATTCCGTTACTCATCATAACGCCGCTTCTTGTCAGATTAACATTTTCCATACTCATAACTTATATCATATACTAGGTTCTTTGTCCATCTCTAATTCTAATAGTATTATATTAATACATAAACATATATACTATACGAGAGAGCGGATGCGCTGCGTTCGTACCCACAGACGCGAGTTGTGTGTACAAGCTCTACATTTTTTTGGTGAAGTGACGACTTCATTATCTAAACGCGATTCTATTAGCGAGACGAGTTTATTAGATTGGCTAGATTATTCCCGCGAGCCTATGACTTGTGTAGCAACTTAAAGTATATAAGATTGCCTACTAACACGCCAGCGGCTGTGCCCATAGCATTCGTTACATGGTCACCAAAGATAGTCACAGTGAGTGCCAACATCATCGTCATCACCGTAATCTTAAACAGTACCTTAATCATTGTTGAGTATGGATTGTACCGCTTGTTCAATCTCTGTCTCCGTATACAGTACATAATATCCCTTTCTCTTATATGTGAAACCTTCCGTGTGTAGATAACGAAGCTTCCTATCAATAGCTTCGATTATCTGTTCTTCTATCTTATCTAGATTCTTAATGGCATACTTGGAGATCTCTCGATTCTCAATGTGTTTTAAGGATTCTATATTCTCGGGCGTGACTTGGTAGGACCAGTCGGTAATAGGGAATCTCTTATCTTCTTCGAAGGCTAGCATCAATACGATGTCGGCTGCTTTTTTGACAATTTCGTTAATCTCGGGAGGAATCATTTTTGTTAAATTTTGACTTTACTTTTGATAAATTTTGTGAGCGGTGGTCAGACTTTATAAAACCGAATTTATTATTTATACTTTTCTATCAGAAATATTCGTTAACGTCAATCGTGTTTTAGCCTCATTCTACAGAGTAAAATAAATTATTTTTCAACTCGTAATAACAAGACTTTTGATTAAATAGATAGATAATCGCGACACAAAACCGTGACAAAATGTCTCAATTTTGTACAAAAAGTATAAAAAACTACACAAAAAGGACATCTAAACTAGGCAGATATTTCCCATCTAATATCCAATCCTCTATTACTTAGCCATCTCCATCATCTTTCGCTCCCTACACAAACAATTTCTTAAACATTTTTTTCTGCTGGGTTTCCATCTTATTAATAAACGAATCAAACATTTCAAATGTCCAGCTACCATCTTTGATGAACTGGAATATCTCTTCGTTTGTATACCATTCGTTTACTGCTCTGTTTACTTGCTTGATTTGTTCTATTGTCAATGTCATACATCCATCATCTTTTTCTCCCTACATGGAGCATTTAACTTCCGTAAACTCTATACCATATTTGATCACAGATAAGAACAATAGCTTCTCATCTATTACTCGGTAAATATTGTAATAAATTCCTTTAATTGTAGCAGTCTCGCCCGTGAAATCAATTCCTAACTTTTGTACGAGACCACGATAATCTTTCCAATTCTTAATCAAGACCTTCATGCCATGTTTTTGTGTTCCTCTATTGCGTGCTCTGCTTCGCCGATCCATCCTTCCAAGGATCTTTGATTCAAATAACAAATTGGCATAGAATCCCCGATCTGATTACCCGTAGTCAAATCAAGGAAGTAGCTGTACCCAGAACCGTGCTGGTGTATGATCTCTAGGTTGAATCTCTTGATAGCCTTGTTGATCTTTGCTGTTGTCATAATCAGTTATTCTTCGTTTAATTCTGGGATGATAATATCGTATTTTATACCGTGTTTGATAACCGCAAGAAAGAATTTGTGTTTGTCTATTACTTCGTAGATGTCGGCATCGTCTAAATCATCTACACATTCTACCTTCTGATGAGCATAGGTTCTACGCAACCCATACTCACTATCGGGGTACTTAAACCAAATCCTTTCCCATTCTTCGAATGTCATGGGACATAAACAAATCGTCATACCTATTAATAGGCTAGACTAAGGAGAACTTTAGAAGTTTTTTTGTAAAAACTAATTTTAGGATTGTATATTCACATATACAGAAGTATCTAATACGTTTGTTCCGTAATACCAATTACTAACTAACCAAGGATAAGCAACATTCTGGTTGGAATAACTTATGGTTCCACTATAGGCATTATTCATTTCCCATCTAGAATTAGCAGCACTCCATGATACAACTTCGTCACCATATCCATAAGCTGGTTTCCCATTAATTATTCCTCCGAATGCTAAGACTCTCCAGTTCTGACCACCAATTCCAGCGGGATAACGACCAACTGGATAAAACATAGCATAAATGGTAATCACAGTAGGATCGATCTGATTTTCTTCTACTACTAATCTCCCATGAATCTTTGTGCTGTCATTGATTTTTACACTCATATTAGTATTTAATCATTAACACTTACTTAAATACCATTTGCTATCTTCACAAGCATCCAGTGCTGCATCCACTTATTATAATCCAGTATTTTAAATATCCTTTTATTGAAGGGAGAATCGTAATACTCCAACCCTATTTTATGCCAGTTAAAATTTTCAGTGGTTATAGCAATCCTATCTTCTAACCAAATAGGACGAAGAATGTGTTTGTAATGACGATAAACAGTGAAATATTCTTCGAGTGTTAAAGTAACATGCTTAGGTGTTCGCATACTATTAAAGTTCTTTGTATTCTATACCAGTCGCAATTAAAAGCAACATGAATTTCTTCTTACAATTAACTCGATAAACATGTCGTGAATCTACAAAAAGATTCACGACATCCCCAGAATGTAAACGAACATCTCTATGTATTTTTTCGCTTTCGATATGAGTTAAACCATAATTTAAACAAACGTAACTATCATAGAATCTTATCGATCTATTGTTTAAACCATCGAGTTCGATGGGCATATCTAATAATCAATATCCTCATCGGCATCATACCTCTCGAAGATGTCGGGACGATACTTACTCCTCTTCTCATCCTCGCAATCGTCGCAGACCTTACACAGGTAGATACCATACCCGTCGTACAGATTACGGAATCTCTTATTACTTCCGCAAGTGCAGTTGTCGTAGCTTTTGTCGTAGTCTCCAGTCATACGAATCCTTTCTAGATTATTGAAGAACATTAACTTGCATATTAACCCCATAGACCCTCAAGCCCGCGCCAGAGTGTCCTTCCGCTTCGATAAGCTTGATCACTTCGTCGTAAGCTTTCGTATGCTTGTACTCTCCGAAGATATTGTAGAATGACTTCTTCGTTCCATAAAGAACGAGATCGTCAATAATTACACGGAGACGGGTGTTTGGTTTAATCGTTTTTGCTTTCATGGTGGGTTCCTTTCTGTTGGTACTATATAGTCGGCAGTTCTGGGGGGAACTTTAGGACTTTCTATCGTCCGCTAACCAATCTGATATATTCACGATGCATATCCCTTTCGTCGCGAGCTGCTTCAAGAGACAATGCTTCATCCTCTCTCGAAGCTTCAGAACGAAGAAAATGATAAACATCTTCATACTTCTCCAAGACTTCACAGTAATCTTGAGACTCACCATCAACATCTTCCATCCAACCTTCAGGAAGTCGGACACAAAAGTTTCTACTGAACTCTGCTTCTGGTAGGGCAAAATCCTCCAGATAAGGTTTGAGATCGTGATGATCTAACATGTAAGTTAGATCATCAACCTGAGCTTGCCATTCGTGTTTGGATATTTCCGCCTCAATTTTGTTGAGGAGTTCGAGGCATTCTTGTTTATTCATGGTGTTTTTTGGGTTGTGTAACTATCGGTACTATATAGGTCGGCAGTTCTGGGGGGAACTTTAGGACTTTCTAAACAAAAAGAGATTCCCTAATAGGGAAGTTCTTCACTAGCTTCTCATTATAAGAACACTTATACTCTATCACGCGGTACTCAACTACCATACTATTTTTCCTATCCTTGCGTGCATTGATACGTTCTTTGTAGACCAGTTTGCGCGTGCATTCGCAGGCTTCTTCAAAGGAAGTAAACCTATTCTTGTCAACTCGAATACTAGGAAACCATGCATTCGGGTCTTCTTTCGTCTTGTACTGAATTTGGTAATATGTATTCATAACTGTATATTCCTTTCTAGTTAAGCTCTTGTTGATTCGAAGCAGTGTGCCGCGAGAGATTCAAGGTAGAACCTGATATTAGAGATGTTCTTCTTGATCTCATCCCGTTCTGCTACTGCTTTAGTCCATGCTTCTGGGCCTTGGGTATAGTAGTCCCGTTGATGGAACTCTACTGCATAGAACTTGTGTTCAAAATCCTGCAATCCTCTGAGGGCATCCCAATACTCCTGTCCCAATACCTTGGGAGAATTGCCATTGAGATGGAAAACTGGAAACGTCATTTCGGGGCGATCAAGTGCGATTTGAGTGGTCATACTGTTGGTTCCTCTCTTGTTGGGTTTAACTGTCGGTACTATATAAGTCGGTAGTTCTGGGGGGAACTTTAGGACTTTCTACAGACCTTCTTCGCCTTCCAAGTCTTCCCATCGGGAACGCATCCGCTCCAATGCCTCGGGAGGAACCCCGTGGACGTTCTGGTAGTTACCAGTCGCCTTCTTCAGGATGATCTCAGCCCCATACTTTTTACCCAATTGGATATAAGGTTCGATCTCCCATTTCTGGGTGAAGGTGTTGGAAACGATTACGGATTTACCATTACGCAAATCCTCCTCGGTTTGGTTCTTGCACCACGCATGAGCATCCTTGAGCTTGGTGGGGTCAAAGGCATAGTCCCCGTCCTTGTAGAAGAACATATCAGCCTCGTAGTGCGAGAGGCTGGCGTCCTGTTGCATCAGCTTCTTGGCATAGGTAGTTTTACCCGATCCCGAAATACCACGAATCAGAATCAATTTAGGCTGATGATTCTCATTCAACAGATTGTTTACGAGTTTATCAAATTGCATATTAATCTCCTCTTTCTTTCATTCGATTCATAACGTCCTTTGCATCTTCCAAGACCTGACACATTAAGTCTTGGCAATACAATATCCATTCATCTTTTGTGATGATACCTTCTTGTACTTGACGAAGTTTCTCGGCGTAATCTTGCATGTTAATAGCCATATTCGTAATCATCTATTTAGTCTAGGGGAACAAATGCCGCCCCCATGTCTGCATCAATCCATTCTTTTGTCAATTCAGCGACAAGCGTTTTAGGATCAGTCGTGTAAGAAGAAAAATCCATCTCCCTACAACCAACCCAAAAGATGCCGTCATCTTCCTCTACAAATTCAAACGTGAGCTTGTGCGTGTTCTTGTATTTACAAGACATATTACTCCTTTGTAGCATTTCTAATTTTGTCGATGATCATCGCAACATGCGCGAAATCGAGATATCCAATAACATCAGAGAACCCCAATTCATCATTGTAAATGATATCACCAGATTCCGAATCCAGAAGGGCAACTTCAAACATACCCCCATCTCCTCCGTAAGACATTTCGGAGGAGATGATGCTCAAGCCATATCCGTTGTCGAACTGAAGAACTTTTTTGTATTTCATATTATCGTTTAGGTTTTGGTAGAACTTCGATTTCTTTTTGTTGTTTCCGAAAAGCCAAGAGTTGATTTTTGAACTTTGCAAAGGTTTGTACATCACTCTGCGAGACATAGCTCTGCTTGGCTACACGTTCCGAATATTCGGGAAACTTAACTTTCAGTCGGTCGATGATTTGTTCTCTCATGGTACTATATAAGTCGGCAGTTCTGGGGGAACTTTAGGACTTTCTATTACTCCTCAAGCGGTTTACCCTTTGGGGTAAACAACCTGCCAGTGTACAGGTATTCTTCACATTCGGGATCGTAAGCGAAGATCTCGTATGACCCGCTAGAATGCTCCTCGAAAGTGAAGTCCTCTGGCAACATCAGATCTTCCAGCTTATCGGAGAATACGGGAACCATACCACTCTCAAACCATGCGAATACATTTTCGCTGAAAAGAGTGTTGTCCCATTCAATCAAGATCGTTTCGTTTTTTGTGATCATAAATTAGTTCTGTTTAGCTGCTTTCCGTTTCTCTGCGAGAATCTCATCTATGGCTCGGATCTCATCCTTAGCGATAGCAATGTTCTCCGTAGCCCTAACTGATTTGCGAGCCGCTTCAGCAGCCACCCTGCTGAAGTATTCCTGCTCTGCCTGAAAATCGTTCAACCTGCTAATCGTGCCGTATTTCAGGTAAGTCAAAGCTTCGATGCTGAAATTCTCGCGGAATAGTTCTTTCCTGTGAGCACAGTCATCGGCTGCTGCTTTATCTGCATTGTACTTGGCAAGAGCCGCTGAGTTGATTGCGTTGATTTCTTCGTTGGACATACTGTGGTTCTTTTCTTGTTGGTGTTAACTATCGGTACTATATAAGTCGGTAGTTCTGGGGGGAACTTTAGGACTTTCTTTACTTGGGGAACATCGTCATATAGAGAACTGCCAGTAATCCAGCTACTTCTTCCTTCTGGCTATCGGTCAACTCCTTGCCAGTTGTCATAACGCCCAAGACTTCTGCCAAGCGCAGAGACTCTTCTGTTGACAGCTTATCTTCTGAGAGGGTTTCGTTTGTGGTGATCATAATGGATTTCTTTTTGTTTGGTTGCTGCTACTCTACCAGTATAGCACATGCATCACTGGCGTACATATAAGTCGGCACATCCCCCGCAACCTTTAGAACTTTCTTACAACCTCGCTTTTTTTAGCTTCTTGTAGTAATCCTTCACCTCGTAGATATGGTGACTGGCTATTGTCTCAGCAGTGCTGAGATCTCTTGTATGCTCCCTCTCTACTCTTGCTCCAGCTTTTAGAAGATCCTCTACTTCTTTAAGAGTGATCTTGTATTTCTTAGCTATCTTCTTCTTGGGTACAGATGGTTTCAGTCTGCTCTCCAACAATATATGATTAGCTAATTCATCGAACTTCATAAAAATATTTATCCCCTCTCCTAAGATAAGAGAGGGGATAAATGTTAAACTGCTATTTGCTTATTAAGCCTTGAACTTTCCGTTCTCATCGTAATTATCATAATTACGTTTCGGATCATTCAAAACAGATTTTAGGAAACTAGGGATAGTTGAATCAGTGAGAATCTTTTCTTCGTTCACTACGGTGTTCAAGGTCCACATTCCAAAATCTGCCATGCGTTCTGGATGGGTCTTCAATCCAAAGAACTTCTCCAGACTTTTAGAAATTTCTTCCATAGAAGATGGAGGACGTTTCAGCTTCTGGGTAATAAAATTACCAAGTTGCATTGATTCTGACATATCAAACATTAGGGTTTTCATATTAATTATTTTGCTAGTTGTGTACTACGATGTTTTACTTCTGCTACTCCGTTATCCAACATTTTAAAGAAACCAGTGAATCCTACAGTCGCTAGGATTAATCCAGCGACTACTCCAGCAATAAAGGTTTTCATATTATTATGCTTCTTCTACGAACTTCTCCTTGATAGCTTCTTCCTCTTCTGGCGTGCCTTCTTCGTCGTGCCAGTTGATTTCATCTACACCCCAACCATCCCAATCATTCCAATTAGCATATAAAGTAAACTCTTTACCATCATCAGTCTCACCCTCGAATGAAACTGTTTTGCTTTGTAGTGTTCCGTTTTTATAATCGATATTCATATTAAACAACTGTTAGTAAAGTTTCTCTCTTGATGACTGCCCACTCACGAATCTTATGTAGATCTTTCTTTAGAAGTTCGAGCTTATTATAAGCTTCTTCTTCTGATGTACACTCGGCATGAGTCCAGAAACTATCTTCTGTTACTTCTGCGACGAAGTATTCTGTCTTATTGTATTTTTCTAATCTTTTCACAATTAAAGTTCGTATGTAGTATCCTTCCTGGCTTTCTGCTTGCTTCCTCCGATCTTATGCTTTGATGCGAAATGAATAAGATTACCGTAAGAAACCTTTACGCCATTCGCATTAAAGAATTCCGAAATAGTCTTGTAACACATCTTGCGCGAACTACGAAGATAACGAATCGTATCAATATGATCTTCGAGAATAGACTTGCGACCACGCTTGGTCAAGCGAGGTTGCCACGATCTTGCGGCTTCCATGATATTCGCTGGCTTGATGGCTGAATCGATTTTGGATTGCTTGATGGATTTGATGCTTTTAACGCTCATATTGTTTACTGGTTTTTGGTTTGTTTACTGACTACTAAGATATCGGCTTTTCAATGAAAAGGTTTAGAACTTTCTATGGCTTTCTGAAGACCAGAAGGACTTCATGAACTCTGACAGAGTAACCAAGACGTTTGCACTGTGGCAACATGATCTTGATCTTGGATACTTTCTTACGGGAAACAATTATCTGATCTACTATTATGGCACCGAGAAGTTTGAATGCTCGTCTGGTCTCGTATTCCAGATCGTAATAAACTCCCTTGGATCTCCACTCTCCTACCATAATACAGAAGGTTGTACCACTCTCTGCTTTATCATAGCATCGACCCAAGGTCTTGAAATAGTTGATTAGAAAATCTTTCCAAGTCTTGTTTCTATCTAATCCCGTATCACTCTCATACTTCTCCAGATTCCAATACGGAGGGCAAGTGAAGAACCCGTCAAATACTGGTATCTCGTCCACAGAGGAGTCTGCAAGAGTGTTCTGCACCCCATACACCTCCAGAGCATTTTGGATAGCCTTGGGTGAAATATCAAATCCCGTATAGTTTAGTCCCTGCTTCTTTGTTGCCTCTCCACGCTCACCCCATCCAGCAAACGGATCGAATACATGTTTGCAATTCTTAAGAAAGAACTCACAACACAATGTAGCAATCTCTACTGGAAACGGACTATATCCAGAACGACTGCTTTGATTACTATGATCAGAAGAATCCACACGCTTCTTCTGTGCTTCGATATCAATCACACTCGTAGGTATGATTGTAAGGTGACCTTCTGCAAGAGTTTCTACGGGTTCTTCTATTTCCATTTTATTTTTTATAAACTTTACTTCCAACTGAATCAACCGCCTGTTCTATATCGTCTAGAACTTGAATAATTTTAGCTTTATTTTCAAAGGCATAGTCAATTGCTTTCTTTGGTAAGCCAGTTTTATCTAAAGCCACTACTGCTCCTACACTTGTACCAAAAGCTACGATACTTATCAAGATCATTAATATGGTTGTCGTGATTTTATCGTATGTTTCTGCATTCGAGTTCTTGTGTATAAACAATCGGATGTTCTTTAAGATGGATCTATAATAATTCTCATTTCGACTTTTAATCAAACTGAGATAATAGATGACATCTTCTTTCTTGAGGCCACGTTTCATCGCATTCCTCAAATCGTTGTATATCTCTACGATAGTGCTCCACACAGACTCTTCAATAAGATCTGGTTTCTGTATAGATTCCGAAACATAAGCTTCCCATATTAATTCACTATCGTTCATGATATTATTTACTCAATATCTGTTTTGGTTCTATTAGTAAATCCTTTCTATTGTTACGTGATCAATCCCCGATTTTGTGATTCCTAATAGTGCTGCTGCTGGCTTATTGAGATCTACTATCCTTCCTTTGATGTATGGGCCGCGATCTTCAATCACTGCCACTACATACTTATTAGTCCTACTAGAAGTAATCTTCACCCAAGAACCAATCGGAAGAGTTTTGTGTGCTGCTGCTGGAACTGTATGGTTAAGCACCTTACCAGTACAAGACTTTCTATTCTCTTTCCCATACCAAGATGCGATCCCAGTCTGCTTTGCTTCCGAAGTAGGCCCAGACATCACAATCATCATTACTGTTGCTAGTGTTTTCATATTTCCTTTCTGTTAAGATTTACTGCACACTATATAGGTCGGCAGTTCTGGGGGGAACTTTAGGACTTTATATCACCTCGAATGTCTTCGACAGAAAGCTGGCGAAGTTCTTCAATAGCTTTATTCAAACCAGTACAAAACTCTTCGAAGTCTTTGCCTTCATCTGAATTGTAAATAGCATCTGCGCATCGTTGTGAGAGAACTTCTAGATTAGGATTTTCATACTCCTCTACTTCTAGAGGAATATGAATAGTCTCCTCTGTACTGAACGACCAGTAATCGCTTCCAGTCCATTCACCACGATATTCTGTAGCTGACATTACAATGAATTCAGCGGCATCAACCATAAACTCTTCTTTGTCTTCATCATCATCCGTTGGAGAGCAGATGCTGGCATATCTATTGATATGCAATTCGATAAACATCGTATCCGAATCTACTGTATCAACTATAAAGATGTCCTCTACAGTACATTGACCAGCATCATCTAGATCGGCATTTTTACCATTCATGCCGTGCCCAACCTTCCCATATCCCTTGATGGTTTTACTATCAAGTAGTTGAGTAGCAATGTATTGATTTACGTTTTCTAAATCGGTGTTGTCTTCCATAATCTTAATATTCTTTTACTGAACAATAAGTGCAAGTTCTTCCTTCTTCGCCTTTATGATTGGCATAAACTCCAGTACGACATTTGTCACAGTGCTTGAAGATCTCTACAGAATCTTCATCAATAACATATTGTGTAGAAGTATTAGATAAATCTCTAGGACAAGCTGCCGTGATCTCCGTAGAGTACGGGCGACTCCTATATCCATCAAGGATAACTTCTGGAAGTTCTTGTTTGTGCCTAAGCTTGGGGATATAGACAGAAGCCGCTTGTGTTATACCTAATGCTAAAAAAGATATAATCAATAGTTTTTTCATAATTACTCTTCGATAAAGAATTTATCTGAACTGCAAGTCAAAGTTACACCATCACGCTTAACAAGATCAGTAGTCTTGTCATTCCACGTATACTTGATCTTAAACTGACCCGTTTCTTCTTTAATAACTGCGTACTTTCGGCTAGCCCAAAATACGTTCTTTCCAGATTCAATTGCTTCTTGTATTTGTTGTATGTTCATATTCATTAAAAGTTATATTTTTGTTTTGATTCGTTCCACTTTTCCAAATTAATAATTGCGAAGTTGTATTTACCTATCCATTTCAATCCGATAGACTTATCAAATCTATCTTCTTGTGTATAAGATCCGTTTTTGCCATATACTGCTTTATAATACAAAGCGGGTTCAATTGCAATAGTATCCATAACTTGAGTTTCTTTTTTATTCTTTTTTTGATCCATTGTATTCCTTTAGATATAATCTGTAGGTATCACATTTGTTATACCAAATTCGTTGATTTCTAAAAGTTCACTCATATAAACTCCAGATCCGCTATTATCTACGCAAGCTATAGCAGCGTTAATAATGTTGTCGGAGATGATCTGAATCTTCTTAATAGGACTATGACCAACCACTTGTTTCAGATTGTGTATTAGTTCTAGATCCCTCCAGTCCTGCCACACAATACCTCCAACTACATGGTTACCACCTCGGGCGTGACTGCTAGCCCAAATGGCATTATCACTATTACCCGCTCTTTGAGCGGTAACAGCATGATCAATGATCCTCTGTACATTTTCGATAGTGATGCCTTCCTTCATAGGATGAGCGAACCAATGCTTGGTAAGCCCAGCATGAGAAAACCACCATCTATTTTCAAAGTGAAAATATTTGAGCTTATCCCAATCTTCTATTTTCATTACTTCATTGATAGCAGTTTTCTTTTGAGAAGAAAAACCGCTACACATACATGTAGTGCGAGGATCATAAATTTCATCGTGATTACCTTTCAAGTAAATCCAGTCGGGGTGATCAACCATCAAGTTCTTTAGCCATTGAGCAGTCGCCGCATTGATCTCTGGATTGTCTCCGAATTGATCGAAGTAATCTCCCATAAAGATAAACTTATGTGAGTTTTGATACTTCTTAATAATTCTTTCCGCCTTTTCGAAATGTGTATGTATATCGGGAATGACCAGCAAATTTTTCATTCAAGCCTTTCTGTTAGGTTGTTTTTGTTCTACCTATATATAGGCAGATCTCAGAATAACTTTAGAAGTATTTTAGCGAGTAGCCTTCAAAGCCAGCTCTCCCCTAGGGGATGACTCATCTTCTGTCCAGAAGACCTCTAACTCATGTGCTTTATCTGTAGGTATTAATTTCCATTTACCGAATTTCCCGTTCGATCTCAAAGAATAGAAGATCTTTATATCTTGATAAGTCATTAGCTTCTTCCATACTTTCTTACCTCCAACAGACTGGACAGAATCAGATATTATCTGATAACCATGATCTGTAATGAGATAATGATATAACTCAAATGCTTTGAGTACGTTATCTGTTTTTGATTCTAAAGACTTTACTCTAATCACATTAGGAATAGATATTACTTCAGATCTAATCATTAGCTTTACATCATCATCTCTTACAGCAAGAAAGGTTGCCGTAGTTCCGTTTGGATACTTTACATCCTTTCTATAGATATCATGATTCTTATATGATCCTATCTTCTTTCCGTAATTCGTATGGGGTGTGGATAGATTAATTTTAGATTTATCTATCTTATTGGTTCTGGGATTTACTTTATAGTAATCTTTATCAAGATACATGTCAACCAATATTTTTACATAACCATCGAATTTCATTTATGTATTTAATTAAAATGGGAATTCATCTTCATCGTTATGCTCTTCAACATTTGCGAATTCTTCAATCTCTTCTTCTGTACGAGCATTGTAAGAAGAACCGTTATACTCGACAAATCCTTCTGCAACAAGATAATCAATACGATCCCATACAATCTTATTCAGTTCTGCATTAAAGTCTTCGAGATTATTGAAAATAATATCTCGGGTCTGTCCTTTTTTAAGATCCTTGAAGATATCTTCTGCCAAAAATTGGCGACTCTCTTCCATCTTATTAGCACCCGATAGGAACTGATCCAGAATACGTTTTGCGCTATAGTTTACAAGATTGGCTACTTCTGTTTTCATGGTCTTAGTTTTTGTTTGGTTGACTGACTGTTTACTATCGTAGCATATAAGTCGGAGAAATTCCGAAACTCTTTAGGAATTTGTTTTCGGTCTGTACGATTCCCCGTGGAATCCACGAGGGTCCAGCTTCTGCTTATACTCAGCAGAACTTCTTTCTCCAGCCTTTTTGGCATCACTGACTTCTTTCCTAGAGCCAAAATCTGGGTTCTTCTCGCCTCCTTTAGTGTGCTTCTCTGATTCCTTTCTCTGTATCTCTTCTTTCTCTTGTTTCGAGAGTTTTTGAGGTTTTGGAGATTCTTTAAACTGCGACATCGGAATAAGAGATTTACTCTTGTCTATGAATTCTAAGAATGTTTTATCGTAATCCTCTTCTCCTATTAGGAACCAATTAAGGATCTCTTTAAGATGTTCTGTAGTAACATCATATGGAGGGCACCAAAAACTAATTATGTTTATAGTTCCGTCTTCTGGCTTTATACGATTTATAGCAACCCATATTCTACCAGCAGGCCTCATTAGTTTTCTTGCGTCTAGGTTCTTAATAGAATCTATTATATCTAAACGGTCATTAGTTTTTAGAAAATCAAATAAAACATTAGCATGGTTCTTCTGAGATCCCGTCTTACCTTCTTCCTCCATTACCAACTTCCCTCTAAGCTCATCTATATTCAAAGATCTAGGTGGATTAAAGAATCCAAAAGAATAAGAATGAGGATGATTCCAAGGTAATTGAATTTCCGAACCATCTGGTAATTCATTAAGTACTGTGTCTGGACTCTCTTTTAATAGGTAAAAGTCTTTAAACGAAATCATACGAATATTTAATTAAAATCCATATTTAATCTTCGCCAACATCCAGAGTTTAGGATCAATTACTAAAAAATAATATCCTGTAGGGGTTTTCTGAAAAGATTTAATTTCTAAAAACTTTAATCCAAATACACCGAAAGCTTCGTTCGTGAAGAAGCGATTAAACAAACGAGTAAATTCTTTGTTCGTCTCGAATGCTGGAAAATATACTTTTACCCATTCATCAAATGTTATTCTAAATTTCATATTACCAAACAATTTTAAACACTGGTGTGTATCTTCCTCTATTATGAATTCTGCAACAATCAGAACATGCAATATTAGTTCTACGATTTACTTTAAATACTTTATTGCATGAAGGACAATGACCCGTGAACTTCTTTGGAGCATTCATATACCCACAACGCTCGGCATTGCATCCGATCTCCAAAGCTTTCCTCTGCCATTTAGGTCCATGAGGATCATTACTAGGACCAACCAGTGCATGAGCTATTTCATGCAAAATAGTATTCATGATTGCACCATCAGTTGATCCAGTTGCATGATAAATAGACAATCCAATTGTCTTTTTAGTCCAGTGGCAATAACCCAATCGGCTACGATTGTCTGTGATGACTGCTTTCCAATCATACAAACCATGCTGGAGCATCATGTCTTCCATCAAATTCAAAGCTTCAATCTTGTTCATATATTATGGTGATTAATTGTGATTCCCAAATAAAAGCACCAATTCAACAACCGATGAACTGGTGCTAGCGTACAGTATATATCGGCAGCAGCCCGAAACCGTTTAGGAGTTTTTTCTGTCTATTTCGATACCGTTTTCTTTGAGTAACTTAGCAAACTTTTCTCTGACATAATCTCCGTACCTAGAAAGACTAGAAAACCCCGAAGTAGGCGCATTCGGATCATTTTGTCTATGTAATTTGTTATATTTGTATGAATGATCTACATAATCTTTATAAGATATTGTAAATCCATACGCCTCTTTAAGAGATTCTATAAATGCTTTTTCGAATTCCATATTTAATCTGTTAATTTACCTCTAAAAGCTGTAGCAGACCTTTCTGCTCTTGGGAAGCCCCCATCTTTAGATGGTTTGGATTTAACCAACTCTGTTCTTCCTTGAATATCTTGTCTTGCATGTAAAGGAACATTATAATGAAGTTTACCCTTTCCTACAATAGAACCTTTCTTGTGTTTGACTTCGTTAGTATCATAGTCATATGCATCTCTTAAATACAACCAATAAGAAGATCCATTAGGAAGAACAACCATAATACTTTCTTGACCGTATTTTTTTCCTATACTCTTTAAAGTCTGTATCATAGCATCCGTCTTTTCTTTACTGGAATCGATAGCATGAACTATATAAGATTCTTCTGGATATACATCAGAATCTGGTTCTGGTTGATAAATTCCAGTGTTTGGACCGCTCCATCCACCTATAAGTCCAGAAGAAACAGCATCTCTGAGATCATCCTTTATCTTTAATTTTGCATTAGCTTTATTCTTATCTTCATCATCGGATATTCTAAGTTCTCCACTATATTGTGAAGTCTCTGGAGAAATCATTCCTATTGTTATTCCTTTTGATAACCATTTATTAAATCTTTGCTGAAGCACATTTCCTTCACTCAATAAAGATTTTTGGTATGCTTCTAAAATTAACTGATCGTCTTTATCCATTTTAATATTTATCAAAGACCGTGTTTAATTTTTGCTAGCATGAACTTTTTCTTATCTACTATTTCAAAGAAATAGTTGGACCACATATCTTCAACTCTTAGATCTAATAAGTTTTTAGAATCTATAAATTTTTGAGGTCCATAAAAACTCAGGAATCCAAAGTTAGTTCTTTTCAATCCACTTCTTCTAAGATTGACTGCTGGATACGGAGACGACCCAGTAAGCAATATTGATTGTTGAATATAATCAACCAATATAAACGATCTGTTTTCTGTTTTTAGATCCATTTGATATTAATCTACTTTGATTCGATAACTATCTTCATCGAAATGTTGTGTAGAAAACTCAAATACTTCAGATGTTTCCGTAGCAATAATCCTATGAATTAAACCTGCTGGAATATGAAAGCTTTCTCCAGCCCACAATACCCTATCATCAGCATTTTTGATATCTTCATCATAACCATAAACGATGACGATACATCCAGACTGGACATACATAACCTCATCTTTCAACTTATGGTAATGCCATGATAGTTGTTTATTTTTTACGATATGTAAAAGTTTACCGCAATACTTTTCAGTATTAGTGATCCACTTCTCATATCCCCAAGGCTTAGAAACTAATTTTTGATGATCGGTTGTTAACATAATTTTATTTTATCAATAACTTCGGAATATTCTAGAGCAATTCGTAAAGGTTCGTTCGTATTAAATTGACGAGTTGTTTCTATAAACGTGTCGTTCCTATATTCGTAAGTATCTGAAATGTACACACGAATAATATAATCAACATTAATTAATTGGTAGTTGGATACACTTGATTTACGATATGGATGTTCGTAAACTGGTAATTCTATAAAATTACTTTTCATATTTACAATACGGTTCTTTCCCTAGTTTCTGTATCTTCGATAAACCAGCGTTCATCTTTACCTCTGGTTTCCATTTCGCCAGTACATTCGAGATCAACATTATTATATCTCACACCAGTTAAGATTTGGTATTCTTCATCAATATCTTCGTAAAGTAATGTTAGCTTTTTATGATCAAATTCTTCATCATCCTTTAATTCAAAGATATATTCTGCCGCATACCCTTTGCTATAAATTCCTCCTACCATTACATATCTAGGTTCGAAGTCAAGCAGACATACTTCTTGCTCGCATTCCATCTCAATCTCTCCACCCCATTCATCCAACTCAGTATGATAAACTTCTTCATCTGTATCTGAATTGTTCACATGCATATCACATGCTCCGATTTGGGGACCACAGTTATGATAAAGTCTATCACACTCAAATTTGGTATCATAGTTGATACCATCTGTAATATCGTCTGACAATTCGTCCTCCATATTTCCACACATATGGAGAGACACATCTATTCCATTATCCTTGAAATGGTTGTACATCTTCTCTGGAACCTCGCTAATTAGAAACTCTGCGTCCCAGCCTTGGAAACTAATTTTGTATTTCATTGTTTGATAGTCTTCAACATTTCAATCTTTTTGTCAAGAAAAGTCTTACGAATTGCTTGCACTATCTCATCTACAGCATAATAATCCCATTTATATGGGTCTGGGTCATCAAGATACTTTTGTAATACATTTCTAAATGCTAATTTAAGATTCTCTCTCGATTCTTCTACAGCAGTTTCTAGCTTAATAAAATCTGGATCGGGTGCAGCTCCTACCCAGTTCATACTTCTACCATACTTTGTATTGGTTATAAAATATGTCCCGTAACCGATATGATCACGATCATAAATTCTACCAATAGCTTGCATTTTACCGTCTACTTTCATATAGACGGTTTCATCGTGATGTTTTCTTGGCATTTTTACTTCTTATCAACAAAGAAGAACAATGTCAAGGCAATTGACGCAGATATCAGAGTTATTATTTCTATTAATTTCATGTTCTCCAAGGAGGATTAAAGCTTTCTTCAGATTCTTCAGCTTTTTTATACTTAATATAAATTGTTCCATGACCTCCATCATGTAACTCTAAATCCGTAGCCCTTTTTCTCATGGCCCTATCCCATCCTAAACTATACAATCTATTTCTTTTGTTTATACCTTCACGGCTAGTTTTGGAGTTACGATTTATATCTCCGTAATTTGGTACACCGCTAAATTTTATTACTTTCAAATCTTGAGATTTTTTCCATTCATAAAAATCTGGAAATAATATTTTTAATGCTGATTCGACTACAGAGAAAACAGAAAATGCAAACTCCATAACTGTTGCTATAACTTGAGTAGCGTCTCCCCCACCAGTCAAATCACCATAACCACCGTTACTAGTTTTGAAAGAAATATCTATGATACCATTTCCATCGTCTTTTGTTAATTCTCTAGTTTGTTCATTAAAATAAAAATATGGTGATAAACTTATTGTCATCATTCCCGATTTAGATTCAAATTGTTGTTTTATATAACCAAAACTTTGGTATACAAAATCATGCGATTCCTTGGCTTTATAAGAACTTATCATTCTTCTAATCAAATTTAGAACAGAGTTTAATTCTAAAATTTCTTGTTTCGGTGACCCAGTTCTTTTAAGTGCTTCTGCTAATATCTTAGCTTTTAATTCGTTATCGGTTGGGAGTTTGGCTGAATTTTCAACATCTTCTTCTTCCATGCCTCTATTTCTTTCAGAAGCTAAATCACCATCTCGTCTACGTCTGCGATTATCAATTCCTCCTCTTGTCTCGATACGATCCCATTCACCCATCCTATTCATGGCGTAATTTTTTTGCTGCAACTCTCGCTCTGCTTGTAAATCGGATTCATCTCTAGCTCCGCGTATTTCATCAGCAGATCTAGAGTATTTGTTTTTAAAAGGATACGATTTATCAAAGGCTTCGTGTACTAAAAGCTTTTTAAAAAGGTTATCAAAAGTATGCATTATAGTATTTACTTCCTATAATAAATAAATCCTACATCATTAACAATATGATTTTTGGGATACATTAATTTAAGATCATTATCTAGTTCAGACCAAGAAGCTACCTTAGTTGGATCAAAGGATACCGAAAAACGAAATGAATAAAAACGTGTATCAAAATCTTTAAGATATTTCTGAAAGACTCTAAGCATCTTATCAGATTCTAAGTTATTCTTTATCTTATTTCGAATAGAATCATGATTAAAAATTGAATAGTATAAAGCTTTGGTGTGATGAGATTTTAAATCCCATCTCTTTAGTTTTTTAGTAGGTTCTACAGTACAATAGATATTGTCAGTAAAGCCAGCAAGATGATATAGCCTTAACCCCAACCCGCTCCTCCTAGGAGTTCTGCCATTCTTAATAGTTTCTAAGAATAATCTTTTTTTGTAAAGATCTTCTAATTCTGTATTAGAGAATGATTCCATGTTCATTGTAGTTTGTATTTCCACAATATAGTGAGTTGTAATCTACGTCAACTAAATTCCGTATTTAATCTTAGCCATGAAAAGCTTCTTCTTATCATCTATTCCAAAAATATATGCATGACCATTTCTATAAGATCTCTTATAGAACAAGCCAAGGCTTTGATGAAATTCTGTGACTGGATGTTTTGCTTCTTGATTATGTTCAAGCCAATCTTTGTACATATCATCTAATTCCAATTTAATGATATGTACTTCTTCAGATTCCATGTTTAATCTTAGCGAGGAAAAATTTCTTTTTGTCTATTACTACTAATCTTGTAAAGTTAATATGTGCAACACCAATATTCTTTAAAAAATTATGCCACGTATCTGGGCACCTTTTTTCAAAAGGTATGATTGAACAATAGATTTCATTAATCAAACTAATAGAAGGATGAATAAATCTATCCTTTTTTCTTGTTGCTGCACTTTGGATTAACATGCCATCTCCTACTTTTAAAGTCAATAAAGAATTCCTCTTCCTTTAGATTAAAGCCCTCGTCATATAGATATTTTACCAAACACTCTCGCTCTGCTACATACTCAGCAGAAGCAAAAAACTCTGTATCTACCTTTCCTTCATCAGTCATTGGATCTGTTCTAAACATTTAACTATTTAGCTAACGCACTAGAACGAACAACAGTGCTATTATCCCTATACCTATTATTCCCCATGCGGTTGGATTCTTCCAAAATGGAGTAAGGGGTTCCATAGGTTCGACTGGTGCTGGCGGTTCTATTGGATAGATTGGTGGGGGTGGTATAACTGGCTTTGGTGCCTCATCTGATTCAGAAGTGCGGAGTGTCCAAAAATCGAAACATAAATTAGGATCAAGCATTACTGATAGGGGAATATGTACATATCCGCGACTTCCAAATTTAATACCCCATGAGTTTCTAATGATTATAATGTATTCATCACCTCTCTTGTAATATCCAGTCGCCAACATACAATGTCCTCCAAGATATTTTTCTTTACCTACTTCTGGCTTGGGTATTACAACATTAAATATAATACTTTTCTGATAATCTATAAATGACTGATAGATCTTCATTCCAAATGTGAATGGATATCCATCAGACAAGCATTGAAGAAGATCGCTTTCTGTTTGATCCAAACGAAAATACGAAAGGGACTGATGCGTCAAGGCATCATCCCATGCTTCTTTAGGTGGTTCTTCGGCAAACTTATTAATATCGTAAGGCCAAATATTATCTTTGGTTACTCCATAATCTATCGTAGATTTGAGTGCTTCTCTAGCAGTCGCTCCCGAATCTTCGTTAATAGAGTTGCGAAGCTTTCTGGTAGCATAATAAGTAAACAACTGAGATGGCGTCCAGCAAGACAGCTTCGTCTTGTATCGGACGAAACGAACCATGTCAGTAGTAGCAAACGCAGTACATGCTCCCAAGGAGCCTTGATCACGAATCTCTTCAAATCCCCAGTCATGTGAGAGATCTATAGATTCTTTTAATACGGGATCAACTACCGCTTTTAAACGGTAGTCTCTCTGGTCTTCTATATCTGGATCACAGCCGAATGAATAGTTCATTCAACTATTTATTATCAAATCCCGTATTTGATTTTAGCCAGCATGTATTTCTTTTGGTCTACGATTTCGTATAATTCTCTAGTATTGTGTAGTTCTCGTAATCCAAATGAATTTTCAATTTTTTCAAATTTAAACGCATGTACTTCGGATTTAACATCATCGAATGTACACAAAGGAAGCATAGTATATTGCTTCTCTCCGATTGTAATTTCTATCGCTTCGTCTCTATTGATTGACATATTATTTCCAGATTGTTAATTTGTATAGTTCGTTGATGTTCAGAGAACTTAACATACACCATCGATATGGGTTGTAAAGCCAAAACCAGTCGTATTTTAGCATTAGTACAGAAAATAATTGCCCCGTGAATAATAGGGAAATACTAATAAGATAAGCGAGTGCTTTCATCTTATTAGTATTTAGTGTTTTGAAGTAAGTCGTGCGGGTGGTGAGATTTGAACTCACACTGGACCGAGTTTAAATCGGATTTCTCTGCCGTTGGAATACACCCGCATATTAAAATTAAAAAGAACGAAAGGAATGACTCCAGCAGAATTTGAATCTGCACTCTAGAAATTAGAAATTTCTTGCTTTATCCAGTTAAGCTATGGAGTCTTTTAACTTCATCAAGTATACCACACTTTCATCAACATGCAAGCCCTTTCAGAAAATAACTTCATCTTTGTCATCCCACAAATTTAATTTGTATTTATTATGAAGTCTGATTACATGACCTCCAATAAAAACGGTGCATTACGATCCTTATCTGATATTCTATAATCATCAAATGCCCACGGCTTCTCCCAAGAAATATTCAATTCGGGATCAAGATAATTTATCGAACGATCATGCTCTTTATACCAGTACTCAGTGGTCTTGTAAAGAACTTCTGCATACTCAGAGAGAACCTGAAACCCGTGAGCAAATCCTTCGGGAATATACAATTGTTTAAAGTTGTCCGCCGATAGTTCTACAGCAACATGCTGTTTGAATGTGGGTGAGCTTTCTCTAAGATCTACAGCTACATCCAGAATAATTCCTCTAACCACGCGAACCAACTTAGCTTGTGGCTTGACTACTTGATAGTGCAATCCTCGAATTGTATTACATCTAGATAAGGAATGATTATCTTGTACGAATACTTTATCTGGGAAATTCTTTTGATTAAAGGATTCTAGAAAATGCCCTCGATGATCTTTGTATACTTCGGGTGTAAGAAGTAGAACGTCTGGGATAGATGTGGGTTCGATAAGCATAAAGGCTAGTATAGGGAAAATCAAGTTTTGATATTATAATTAATATAATAAATAACAAGTCCTAATAGTAATTAGGTACTATTAGGACTTGTGCAAATGGCTCCACGGGTTGGCTCTGCCCCAACAACCTCCAAATTAACAATTTGGCATTCTACTAGTTGAATTACCGTGGAATATACTAATAATTTACCACACCGCCTTAATTAGTCAACTACCTATCTCCAAAAAATCCATTACAAGCTATTAGATTCTGATACCTCTCTACGATTAGCTTCTTTTCTTCTAACTCCGATTCGATTTTTTCGATGTAAGCCTTTGCTTGTGAATGCAATTTAGGTTCGTGTTCTTTTAAATATTCTAACCATTCATGATTCATTATAATATTTATTTCGGCACACAATTGGGAACCATCCTTTTCTTTTTCCCCTTACCCTTTTTCTTCATACCTTCTTGTTTATAACCCTTCCAACAAGCTTCGGTTATTTGCTGACAGTAATCTTTAAATGTGATCATACATTTATTTAGTCAAAAAGTATGTGTACCCGAGGAGAGTTGAACTCCTGTCCTATAACTAACTTATATTCAACTACTTACATGCTTAGATGCGTTCGACATTTGATGACTAAAGGTTGTCATGGTACATCACCTACTTTTAGAGTCTACCTACTGGCGCGAAGTCTACCAGCTACTCTCGACCTTTTTCTCAGGGCTTCACGATCTTACCCTACCCGTTGCGTTTTACAGAAGTTTTAACGGAGTCTGCTTCTGTTTCTTAGGCAGCTTCTGCGTACTCTTCAACAACAGCGAAAAGGTCGGCATTGTTAAAGATGAACTCAGCTTCTGCTAGGATTGCGTCAGTATTATCTTCGGCGTTTGATTTTTGAATTGTTTTAATGGTCAATTCTACCCATTGCATGTTGAATACCAGCTTCACTATAGTCGAAACCAGTACGGGCACATTTACACTAATTTAACACAATTATTTAGTATGTCAATTGAATTTTAGGTATAAATAAATAAATAAATACGACTATGAATAATAATTTTATCCTTCAAGAAAGTTTTGCGGACTTTTATAGAAAAGAAAAAGCATTACAGGAATTAAGAGAATGGTATGCTTACGATTTAAGATGTATAGATAAAATTATTAATGAAGGTAAAATAGGAGATTTTGTTAGTGGAGCAGTTAGTAAAGTAAAAGGTTTTGCTGCTGATAAACTACAACAAGCATTTGCAAAACTAATACAATCCATAGTTGGTAAAGATAAGAAGAAGGCTCAAGAAGTCGCTGCTGGATTACAGAATATCCAAAACAATCCGCAAGCATTACAAACTGCTGCTGCGCAAGGGAACAAATTGTTGCAGG
>Ga0209296_1000415_pt1 | contig 36710 bp, 39 predicted proteins | sample S_130206_EF_Meta_FD_187319 | JGI IMG/M metagenome (GOLD analysis project Ga0209296, IMG submission 187319) | Freshwater microbial communities from Lake Simoncouche, Canada to study carbon cycling - S_130206_EF_MetaG (SPAdes) (version 2) | ecosystem: Environmental > Aquatic > Freshwater > Lake ... | reverse complement strand
GCCACCACCTGCTTTTTCAGCGGCGAATACACTTGCCAATCCACTTTCATCGATCCTTCGCCCCTGGCATCGCCCAGGTTGCCGCCGCTGAATAATCTGCCGGCACTCACGCAGGCTACAACGCGTGCATGGCTGATTACCGCAGCCACCTGAAAATCGGCAGAGGTCACGTCCCGCTCGAACAAATCTTCTTCGGAACTGACGATCTTGTAGCCTGCACCCTCCAATTCCGTCTTGAAAGCGGCAGCATAGGGCGGCAGATCCTGCGGCTCGCGGCTGCCCGATGCAGTCCTGACGGTGTCCTCTTCATCGCAAAGGATGTTCATCCGCATCGACAGCCAAGGCGTACCGGCCGGAAGCGCCATCAGAACTGTGGTGAGCTTCACGGAATTTCTTGCGGAGGAATCCGAGCCTGGAAACAGATCCGAGGCACTTTGGGCCATGACTGCGCCGCCCAGCAGCAGCCAGGCCACAACGCCGCGCACAACCATTCTGAACATCGAAACGCCCCGATAAACTTGCCCCGACCCGGAAGGGATAACGCGGAAGGACCTCCGGTTTCAATCGAGACCGCTTTGGCCCGCCACTTTAAATGCTAAAAATGCCGGTATCCCCGGCAAGAAAGCGCGACCTCTACCCCGTTTACAGTGAAGCTGACGCCCTGGCCGGCTTCGACCCGGCCGATAGGGATGAACGGTCCGGTGAGATTGGGCGGCGCGGTGAAGGCGATCTGGTAATCGTCGCCTGCCGTCACCGCGCGCAGCAGGGTGTTGGCGCTCCACAAGGCTTTGAGCGGGCTGGACAGTGGTACGCGTTCGCCTTCCACCACAATGCGCACCCCGGAGGCGGAGGCAATATGACCCAGATCGGCGATCAACCCGTCGGAAACATCCACGCTGCCATGGGCGATATCGCGCAAGACCGGCGCGAACGCCACTGGCGGTTCGGGCATGCGATAGCGGGCGATCAGGCTGTCGCGATCTGCATCCGACAGGCTGTGGACTTCGCGGCGGAAAATCGCCAGCCCGCCACCGCTATCGCCGATGCTGCCCGTCACATAAACGTCATCGCCCACCTGCGCCCCGTTGCGACGCACCATTTTGCCCGAAGGCACAAACCCGAAAGCGGTCACCGCGATGGAAAGCGGCCCATCAGTGGCGCCGGTGTCGCCACCCAGCAGGGTCACGCCATATTCGTTTTGATCCGCCGCCAGGCCTTCGGCAAAGCCTGCCAGCCAGTCCGGGGTGACCGTATGCGGCAGAGACAAATTCAAGAGATAATGGGCCGGAACCGCGCCCTTGGCGGCAAGATCGGACAGGTTCACCCGCAGGGCCTTGCGCGCGATGCTGGCAGACGGATCAAAACCGAAGAAATCCACGCCTTCCGTAATAGCGTCCGTGGTCACCAGCAGATCGTGACCAGGCCGTTGCGGCAGCAGCGCTACGTCATCGGTGAGGCCAAAGGCGCCCTCGCCTGCCAGCGGCGCGAAGTATCTGGCGATAATCCCGAACTCGTCCATCGCCACAGACTAAAGCAAAGGGCGCGGCAGCTAAAGCTCCGCGCCCTCCGTCAAACGCAATGCTGGTCTCAGACCGGCATTTTCCTCTTGGTATACTCGCGGCCCATGATGGCGACTGCCTCGCCGCCGCCGCCGGTCGCAATCAGCATCGTTCCGTCCTTGATCTGCTGAACCACATTGTTGTGGCCCGGATCGGTCTCGGCGGCATTGAGGAACTTGACGTTGTTTTTCTTGCACGCCGCCAGAACCTGCTGGCGCACCGCTTCCATGTTGGGAAGCGCGGAAACATCTTCAACCACCCGGCCCTGCGCATCACGCACCACCGGGTGGCCGGAGAGGCCGCCATCGGCGACGCCGTTATAGCCGTTGAGCCAAAGATTGTTGTCGCCAGGCCCCCATTCCGCGAAGGCAATGCCGGGCAGCGCCAGGGTCATGTTCACATTCCTGTTGGCATAGGTGTCCTCGATCTTGACGCCGAAGATCAGTTCGCCGCGCGGATTGAGCGGCCACAGATCGGCGATGTGCTGATAGGTGCCGCCCGCCACGCCCCAGATGTCGGCCGCATAACTGGCGCTGTTGCCGCGCAAGCCCTGCATGCGCAGCTTGGTGGTGACACCGGGCGTGTCCTGGAAGGGATAACGGCAGCCCATATGAGCATAGGTCTCGATCGCGCGCGGATCGCGGGCATGGCAGAGGTTGAGGCCCATCACCCCGGTGCACAGAATTTGCTCCAGCACCCACGTATTGGCGCGGGCATAGGCCTCGTCCAGGCCGATGACCGGCGGCGTCACGAACACGGTGGGAAATCTGTGGCCCGAGGCAGTGCCACCGCCATCCTTCAGCCCGCGCATGAATTCGCGCAGCTCTTTCAGGTCGAAGCAGCCATGCTCCATGTCATAGGCGATGACGTCCGCCCAGGTCTTGCACATGCGCTTGCCCTGTTCGTAGGGGTCCACGCCAGGGCCGACTCCGGCGCCGGTGTAATAGGCCGGCTGGCCATCCTCCCACAGCTCGATGCACTTGTTCAGGCGGCGCGGCTTGTAGTTGCGGTCCACCGAAGACGGCTGCTTGCCGGAATTGACCGGCGGGCGTTGCGGCTGGGCCATTGCGGCGGTCGCGGCCACGCCTGCGCCGATGGCGGCGCCCGCCAGCAGAAAATCACGCTTCTTGATGTCCATGTTCCCCTCAGCTTCTGGTTTTGGGGATGCTCGCATGGCCGTGCGCGCGCAGACAAGGCAAGGAAGACTACAAAAGCGCGACTTCGTAAATGCGAAACGGGCTAGAAGTCCAGCTCACCCTCGGGAACAGGCAAACCGAATTCCGGCGCGCGCTTGCGGCGGGCAATGGTATCCAGCGCGGCATTGACGAAGCCCGGCTCGTCGCCGCCGAAGAAGGCGCCCGACACGGCGACATACTCGTCAATCACGACCCTGGCCGGCACATCGCGCCGCCCCACCAGTTCGAACACGCCGCAGCGCAGGATGGCGCGCAGGATCGAGTCCACCCGTTCCAGTTTCCATTTCTCCGACAGGGACGCGGCGATGGCGCGGTCAATCTCGACCTGATGCTGCGGCACGCCGTTGACGATTCCATGAAAGAATTCGCCATCGGGGGGCACAGGCAATTCGCCGAAGCGATGCTCGGCAAATTCCGCGGCCACTTCTTCCGCGCCGTTGCCGGACATTTCCATCTGGTAGAGCGCCTGCACCGCGCCCAGGCGCGCGGCATGACGGGCATCGGACTGGCTGGTCATGTCAGGTTCACGCGCTGGGAAAAAGTCGTCAATGACAGGGCCGCCCGCGCGGCGTCGCCGCCGACGTCCAGAGTTTCGGCCTGATCCAGCGCCGCGCCCTCGTCCGCCGCCATCACGATGCCATTGCCAATGCAAAGTCCCTGCGTTCCCAGATGCATCAAGGCCCGCACCGTCTCTTCATACAGGGTGCCGGCGATCCTGGTGTCGGCCAGCACACAGCCCAGCGCGACATAGCCGTCGAACGGCTTGCCGGAACGTGCGGCAATGGCGATGGCGCCCGGCACTTCCAGAACTCCGGGCACGGAGACGCGCACGAAGCGCGCATCGCCCTTTTCCAGCGCGCCGGTAGCGCCATCAACCAGCGCGTCGGCGACGGCCGGATGGTAGCGGGCATCAATGATCAAAATGTTCAAGTCAGACCTTATCGTCGCCTTCAAGTTCGCCGATCAGCGCCTCGAAGTCCCGTGTCTCGCGGAAATTGCGATAGACCGAGGCGAAGCGGACATAGGCGACCTTGTCGAGGCTGGCCAGCGCCTGCATCACCAGCTCGCCGATCACATTGGCGGGAATTTCATTCTCGCCCATGGATTCCAGGCGGCGCACGATGCCGGTGATGGTACGGTCCACCCGTTCGCGTTCCACCGGGCGCTTGCGCAGCGCATGGTTGATGGAGCGTTCCAGCTTGTCGCGGTCGAAGGATTCCCGTCGGCCATTCTTCTTGACCACGATCAGTTCGCGCAGCTGCACCCGCTCGAATGTGGTGAAGCGGCCGCCGCATTCCGGGCAATGCCGGCGGCGGCGGATGGCCGAATTGTCCTCGGAAGGACGGCTGTCCTTCACCTGGCTGTCGTCATGTCCGCAAAAGGGGCAACGCATGGCGGGTCCTTATCGATAGATCGGAAAGCGGGCGCAGAGTTCACCGACGCGGCGGGCGACGCTCTGTTCGATCTGCGCATCGCCTTCTTCATTCTTGGCGACGGCATCCACCACTTCCACGATCAGCTTGCCGATTTCGCGGAATTCGGCGACGCCGAAGCCGCGGGTGGTGCCGGCGGGCGTGCCCAAACGGATGCCGGAGGTCAGCACGGCCTTTTCGGTGTCGAAGGGCACCGCATTCTTGTTGCAGGTGATGCCGGCGCGGTCGAGCGCGTGTTCGGTGGGACGGCCCTTGGCGCCCTTGGGGCGCAGGTCCACCAGCATCAGATGGGTATCGGTGCCGCCACTGACGATATCCAGCCCGCCATCCTTGAGCACCGCGGCCAGCGCCTTGGCATTCTCCACCACATTCTTCGCATAGGCCTTGAATTCCGGCTTCAGCGCTTCGCCGAAGGCAACCGCCTTGGCGGCGATGACATGCATCAAGGGGCCGCCCTGCAGGCCGGGGAAGACGGCGGAGTTGAATTTCTTGCCGAGATCCGCGTCGTTGGAAAGGATCATGCCGCCGCGCGGACCGCGCAGCGTCTTGTGGGTGGTGGTGGTCACCACATGGGCATGCGGAAGCGGGCTGGGATGGGCGCCGCCCGCCACCAGGCCGGCGAAATGCGCCATGTCCACCATGAAGTAGGCGCCCACTTCGTCGGCGATCTTGCGGAAGGCGGCGAAGTCGATCTGCCGGGCATAGGCGCTGCCGCCGGCCAGGATCAGCTTGGGCTTGTGCTCGCGCGCCAGCGCGGCAACCTGGTCCATGTCGATGCGCTGGTCGTCTTTGCGCACCGTATAGGGCACCGGCTTGAACCATTTGCCGGAATAGTTTGCGGGATGGCCGTGGGTGAGATGCCCGCCCGCCGCCAGATCGAGGCCCATGAAGGTGTCGCCCGGCTGCAGCAGGGCGTAGAACACTTCCTGGTTGGCGTTGGCGCCGGAATGGGGCTGCACGTTGGCGTATGAGCAGCTGAACAGCTGGCAGGCCCGGTCGATGGCGAGCTGCTCCGTCACGTCGACATATTCGCAGCCGCCGTAATAGCGCTTGCCGGGATAGCCTTCGGCATATTTGTTGGTCAGCACCGAGCCTTGCGCTTCCAGCACCGCCTTAGAGACGATGTTTTCGCTGGCGATCAGCTCGATCTTGTCGCGCTGGCGGTTCAGTTCATCCTGGATGCTGGAAAAAACGGCCGGGTCAGCGCTCTGCAGCGTGTTGGTGAAAAAGCCGGGATTACGGTCCACGGGGTTGGCGACAGCCGACATGCAAGCCTCTTTGCAACTGGAACGGGTATGGGGCCGCTTCTAGCGCCCCCGCGCAGGAATGGCGGATTTACCCCTTCCCCGGCACCAAATCTAGCGTTTCCGGCCCGAAATTAAGAGCTTCGTGCAAACTGCCGGAAAAGCTGAGCTTTCCGTCGTTGATGCCCTGCCCTAAGACTGCGGGTGGAAGGGGGGCAGCCGCAATTACGCCGCGTTCCTTCCAGACAACGGATCGGCAAGCGGGCAAACGGCAGGGCAATGGGCAAGGAACGCGACGAGGAACTCCTCAAGCTGGTGACGGAAATCGTTGCCGCCTTTGTCAGCAAGAATCCGGTGGCGGCCAGCGAACTGCCGGGCATCATCAAGAATGTCCACGCCACCCTGGGCGGATTTTCAGGTCGCACGCCGGACGGCGGCACCGCACCGCGCCCGCCCGCCGTGCCGATCAAGAAATCGGTCACCCCCGACCACATCGTCTGCCTGGAAGACGGCAAGAAGCTGAAGATGCTCAAGCGGTATTTGCGCTCGCGCTACAAGATGTCGCCTGACGAATATCGCGCCCGCTGGAACCTGGGGCCCGACTATCCCATGGTGGCGCCCAACTATGCGGCGCGGCGCAGCGAATTCGCCAAGAAGATCGGGCTGGGCAAGGGCAGCACTCCCAAGGGCAAGCGCAAGAAGACCTAGCCGCGCAGCAGCGGCGGCAATACATCCCCCGTCCAGTTCTTCGCCTGCTCATAGGCATGGGCGAGTTTCAGGCAATCCATCTCGTGATGGATGGGGGCTATGATCTGAAGCCCCATCGCCTGGCCGGAAGCGCCAAAACCGGCCGGAATCGCCAGCGACGGACACCCCGTCAGACTGACCAGGCAAACCGCCTTCATCCATTCGTGATAGGTCTGCATCGCCTGCCCGGCGATCTGGTGCGGCCAGTCCTCGGCAATGTCGAAGGCGAAGACCTGCGCGGTCGGCATCACCAGGAAGTCATGGTCGCCAAACAGCTGCTGCACGGCATTCGTCCACCGGGTGCGCGCCGCCGAGGCATTTGCGACGTCGAAGGGCGAAAGCTTCATGCTTTCCTCCACCTCCCAGACCGCCTCGGGCTTGAGCAGGGCGCGGCGGGCGGGATGGTTGTAGTGGAGTTGAAAACTGGGGCCCTGCTGCCACTGACGGATCTTGATGAAGGCCTTCCAGGCAGCTTCCGGCGCGGAATCGGGCATGGCGGCTTCCACCCGCGCCCCCAGGGCTTCGAAGGTCTTGAGCGCCGTCTCGCAAAGCGCCAGCACGCCCGGCTCATAGGGCGCCCAGCCGTTCAGATCGCCCAGCCAGCCGATCCGCGCGCCTTTGAAATCGCCATCCAATGGCGACAGAAAGCGCGCGCCCGTACCCGGCAAGGACTGGGGCGCGCGCGGATCGTAACCGGCCTGCACCGACAGCAACAACGCCAGATCGGAAACGGTTCGCGCCATGGGGCCGGCGACGCTGATGCTGGGCGACCAGACATCCTCGCCCGCCACCGGCACCAAGCCGGCACTGGTGCGAAAGCCCAGCACGTTGTTCCAGCCCGCGGGATTGCGCAGGCTGCCGCCATAGTCCGTGCCGTCGGCCAACGGCAGCATGCGCAGCGCCAGCGCCACCGCCGCGCCGCCGCTGCTGCCGCCGGCGGATTTGGTCGGGTCGTAGGCGTTGCGGGTAGCGCCATGCAGCGAATTGACGGTATGCGAACCCAGGCCGAATTCCGGCGTGTTGGTCTTTCCGATGAAAATGGCGCCGGCGGCGCGCATGCGCTCGACCGGAATGGCATCCGCAGCTGGCACGAAATCCTTGAAGATCGGCGAGCCGAAGGTCATGGGCAGCCCCTTGACCGCCAGAATATCCTTCACTGCATGCGGCAGTCCGTGCAGCGGACCCAGGATTTCACCACGCGCGACCTGTTCATCCTTCTCGCGCGCCTGCGCCAGAAGCCCTTCGCGCGCCTGCAGCGCGATGATGGCGTTGACCTGCGGGTTGAGGCGCCCGATATGATCGAGATAGGCCGCCATCACTTCGGCGCAGGACAGTTTTCGCGACGCAATGGCCGTGGCCAGACCGCGCGCATCCATCATCACAATGTCGGATATCGGCATCACTTTTTCCTGAGCACGTATTCCAGCTTTTTGCGCGCCGCCTGCGCCATCGCGGCCTGCGGCGCGTTGGCGGGGCCTATCACACTGGCCTCAACGCCCGTGGCCGGATCGATGGCGGTCGCCTTGATGGAATTTCCGAGAATAATGAATTCGACGTAGATATCGCCGGCCACTTAAGCCGCGCGGGCGATCTTGTGCGCGTCCCACACCAGGACCAGCGCCTCGACCAGCGATTCCATCATGGCATCGGTATGGGCCGGCGACGGCGTGAAGCGCAGCCGCTCGGTACCGCGCGGCACGGTGGGATAATTGATCGGCTGCACATAGACGCCGTGATCTTTCAGCAGAGAGTCCGACACCGCCTTGCACAGGGCGGCATCGCCCACCATCAGGGGCACGATGTGGCTGGGGCTCTCCATCAGGGGGAGCCCGGCGGCGGAGAACTTCTTCTTCAGGGTGGCAGCGCGGTTGGCCAGGGCCTCGCGCTCGACATTGCTGGATTTCAGATGACGGATGGACGCCAGGGTGCCGGCGGCGATGGCCGGGGCCAGCGAGGTGGTGAAGATGAAGCCTGGCGCGAAGCTGCGGATGCAATCCACCAGCTCGGCGCTGGCGGCGATATAGCCGCCCATCACCCCGAACGCCTTGGCAAGGGTGCCTTCGATGATGTCGATGCGGTGCATGGTGCCGTCGCGCGCCGCCACGCCGGCGCCGCGCGGACCGTACATGCCCACGCTATGGACTTCGTCGATATAGGTCAGGGCGCCGTATTTCTCGGCCAGGTCGCAGATCGCGGCGGTGGGCGAGAACTCGCCCTCCATGGAATAGACGCTCTCGAATGCGATCAGCTTGGGCGCGGCGGGATTGGCGGCGGCCAGCAATTCTTCCAGATGCGCCATGTCGTTGTGGCGGAACACATACTTGGCGGTGCCGCCATGGCGGATGCCTTCGATCATCGAGGCATGGTTGAGTTCGTCGGAGAAGATGATCAGCCCCGGCAGCACCTTGGACAGGGTGGACAGGGTGGCGTCGTTGGAGACAAAGCCGCTGGTGAAGAGCAGCGCCGCGTCCTTGTCGTGCAGGTCGGCCAGCTCGCGCTCCAGCTCGACGTGATAATGGGTGGTGCCGGAGATGTTGCGGGTGCCACCGCTTCCGGCGCCCACCGCGTCCACCGCCTCATGCATCGCCGCCAGCACCGCAGGGTTCTGGCCCATGTTCAGGTAATCGTTGGAGCACCAGACGGTGATCGGCTTGCCGCCGGCGTCCGTATGGAGTCCGGCCTTGGGAAAAGACCCGCGTTCGCGCAGGATGTCCGCGAAAATCCGGTAACGGCCTTCGCGCTTCAGCGCCGCAAGGGCGTCCTGAAAACTGGACTTATAGGAAAACGCCATGACTCAAGCCTTTGCACCGGGCCGCGCTCGCATGAAACAGGATAACCCGAAACAAGTGTTTGATTCTACGCAATTTGTCACATGACAGTACCGCTCTGGGGTCTCGCATTTGCAGTCGGTTGCGCCGTCCTTCTGTGGCTGGTTTCGCTGCGGATTCGCGATGTCAGCATCATCGATATCTTCTGGGGACCGGGAATTGCGGGGGTGGTGGACATCGCCGCCATCCAGGGCCAGGCCAGCGGCCCCCGGGTCTCCGCCGCGCTTTTTCTGGTAAATCTGTGGGCGATAAGGCTGGCCCTGCACATCTGGGCCCGCCATCACGGCGAGGATCATCGCTATGCCGCAATGCGGCGTCAGTTCGGTTCCCGCTGGTGGTGGTGGAGCCTGGTCCAGGTGTTTTTGTTGCAAGCGATTCTCATCTGGTTCATCGCCGCCCCGCCGGTGGCGGTGATGCTGTCCGGGCGGACGCCGCTCGGGGTGCTGGATTATCTGGGCATCGCAATCGCGGTTGCCGGGCTGCTCTGCGAGGTGCTCGCGGATTTCCAGCTGGCGCGGTTCCGCCTCGACCCCAAGAACAAGAGCAAGGTGATGGACAAGGGCCTCTGGGGCTGGTCCCGCCATCCCAATTATTTCGGCGAGGCCCTGCTGTGGTGGGGACTGTTCGTAATGGGCTTTGCCGCCAGTCATGCCTGGTGGCTGGTGCTGAGCCCGCTGATGATTACATTCTTGCTGCTGAGGGTCTCGGGCGTGACTCTGCTGGAAGACAAGATCGAGGATCGCCGGCCTGGTTACGCCGACTATAAGCGGCGGGTCAGCGCCTTTGTGCCGATGCCCCCGAAAAATTAGTTCGCCAGCGACACGCCGGCATTGACCGCCATGGCGATGAACACGGTATTGAAGAAGAACGAAACCACGCCATGCAGCAGCACGGTGCGGCGCATGCCGCATTGCTTGACCTGCACGTCCGACACCTGCGCCGTCATGCCGATGACGAACGAGAAATAGAGAAAATCCCAAGGGCCGGGATCGCCGCGCCCGGGAAATTGCAGGTCCGGGCCCTCATGCCCGTCGGGATCCTCGAAGTAATGCAGGTCGGCATAGTGGAACGCCATCACGGTGTGCAGAACCAGCCATCCCAGCGGCGCGCCGACCAGCGCAAGCACCAGCGGCAGCGTCTCGGCGCCCTGCTTCTTGGCCAGGACCATGAAGACCGCGGTACAGAAGAACGCCATGGTCGCAAGGGTGATGACGATGACGACGGCGATGCCCTCATCCTCGCTCTTGGCGCGCTTTTTGAGGCTGGAAGGCTTCTGGCGCACCAGCGGGATACAGAAGGCCAGGAAGACGAGATAGAAAACCACCCCGCCCGCCAACAGGGCGGCGGCGAAATGAAGTTCGCGCAGGATTTCCCAGGTCGCCAGCCCGCCGGCCAGCGCCGTGTAGAACCGGAAATGGCGGGTGAGCGCGGCATGCAGGCCCTTCATGGGGCCACACTAGCCGAGTCGACCTAGAGTCTGAACCTGACCTGATCGATCCAGAAACGCTCCAGGCGCTTCAGGGTGACATTCAGGCTGTCCAGATTGTCGGCGTCGACATTGCCCACCGCCTCCAGGGAACCCAGGTGCCGGTCGAACAGTTCGCGCAGCATGTCGCGCACGGCCTCGCCCTTGCGGGTCAGGCGCACCAGCACCGAGCGGCGATCGGCTTCCGAGCGTTCGTGGTGGATGTAACCACCTTCGACCAGCTTCTTGAGATTGTAGGAAACGTTGGAGCCGAGATAATGGCCGCGCGTGCGCAGTTCGCCCGCCGTCAATTCCTGGTCGCCGACATTGAACAGCAGCAGCGCCTGAACCGAGTTGATCTCGCGTTCGTCGCGGCGGTCGAGTTCATCCTTGATCACATCGAGAAGCTGACGATGCAGCCGCTCCACGAGATTGAGAGTCTCGAGATAATACTTGCGTACCGAGGAAGCGCCACCCAGCGCCACCGCGGTCTGCGGTTTGGCCATCGCCGTCATTTGCTTTCCCTGCGTTTTGCAGGGCCCACCTTGTTGTTACTGCCGGATTAGGCGGGATGTCTTAAAGACGCGTAAAATGCGCGGTCCGCGTCGCAACACTTGCGCAATCGATACAGCGATGTCGGGTGATGGCAAACAATGTGTGAATCACTTTGCGAAAATCAGAAAAGCTCCGCATCGCCCAAAGGTGCGAAAAAGCCAGCAATATCGCCCACGGCGGCGAGAGAAGCCGGTTGCCATTTGGGGTTGCGATCCTTGTCCACCAGCGCCGCGCGCACGCCTTCGCGGAAGTCGTGGCCGCGCAGAATGCGGGTTGCCAGACGATATTCCATCGATAAACACTGTCTCAAATCGAGATGGGCGGCCTCGCGCAACTGGCGGAAGACGATTTTCACCGACGTCGGCGAGCGGGCGCGAATGACTTGCGCGGTTTCCCGCGCGAAGGTGCTGCCGTCGCGGCCCAGCCGTTCCAGGATGGCTTCCACCGAGCCGGCCGAGAAGATCGTCTCGATGCGGCTGAGATGCGGCGCCAGCGCGCCAGGCTGAACCTTGCGGACGTATGGCTTGATGGCCTCCGCCACATTCCCGTTCGCCAGGCCATCCAGCACCGCATCGAAATCCTCGCGGTTCACCGCATGGGTGACCAGGCCTGCGTCCCGCGCATCGACCAGGCCAATGGGCGATCCGGTCAAGGCGAGATACAGTCCGATTTCACCGGGGCAGCGGGAGAGGAAATAGCTGCTGCCGACATCGGGAATGAAGCCGATGGCCGTTTCCGGCATCGCGAAATTCAAGGACGCATCGCCAAGGCGGGCGCGGCCATGCACCGAGACGCCGGCGCCGCCGCCCATGGTGATGCCATGCAGCAGCGCGATATAGGGTTTGGGATAGGCGGCGATCAGGGCGTTGAGACGATACTCATCGTGCAGCAGGCGGGGCCCCTCGTCCGTGCCTGCCACCACCGACTGCTGAACGCTGCGGATGTCGCCCCCGGCGCAGAAGGCGCGGTCACCCGCGCCGCGGATGGCGACGCACTTGATCGCATCATCCACGGCCCACAGGGAAAGCTGCGCCGCCAGGGCGCTGATCATGCCATGGGTCAGGGCGTTCAGCGCGGCGGGACGGTCCAGGGTGAGAAGCCCCAGACCACCCCTTTTTTCGCTCTTTATATCCGGGTCAGACCTGTCCATTGGGTCCAACCCTTGCGCGGCATCCGCCGAGTTGGCAATAGACTGAACCCATGAGCACCTATCCCGCCACCCGCATGCGCCGCCTGCGCCGTCACGACTGGACACGCCGCCTGGTGGCCGAGACGTCGCTGTCGCCGGCGGATTTCATCTGGCCGCTGTTCGTGATCGACGGCGAAAACAAGCGCGAGCCCATCGCCTCCATGCCGGGGGTCGAGCGGCTGTCGGTGGATCTGGCGGTCGCGGCCGCCCGGGAAGCCTCAAGCCTGGGCATTCCCGTCATCGCCCTCTTCCCGCTGACCCCGCCGTCCCTGAAAACCGAAGACGGGCGCGAAGCGGTCAACCGGGACAATCTGGTCTGCCGCGCCGTCAAAGCCATCAAGTCGGCAGTGCCCGATATCGGCGTGCTGTGTGATGTGGCGCTGGACCCCTACACCAGCCACGGCCATGACGGCGTCCTGCGCGACGGCGATGTGCACAATGACGCCACCGTGGACATTCTGGTCCAGCAGGCCCTGGTGCAGGTGGAAGCGGGCTGCGATATCATCGCCCCGTCCGACATGATGGACGGGCGCATCGGCGCCATCCGGGCCGCGCTGGAAAAGGGCGGCCATCCCAACACGCTGCTGATGGCGTATGCCGCGAAATATGCCTCCGCCTTCTACGGCCCGTTCCGCGACGCGGTGGGATCGGGCAAGGCCCTGATCGGCGACAAGCGCACCTATCAGATGGACCCGGCCAATGGCGACGAAGCGCTGCGCGAAGTGGCGCTCGATCTGGCCGAAGGCGCCGACATGGTGATGGTCAAGCCCGGCATGCCCTATCTCGACCTGGTGCGGCGCGTGAAGGAGCGTTTCGGCGTTCCGACTTTCGCCTATCAGGTGTCGGGGGAGTACGCGATGCTGTCGGCGGCGTTCGAAAAAGGCTGGCTGGACCGCGACCGGGCCATGATCGAAGCCCTCACCGGCTTCAAGCGCGCCGGCGCCAGCGGCATCCTCACCTATTTTGCGATCGAAGCCGCGAAGCTTTTGAAGCGGTAAACTAGTCTCTGGTCGTCGCGAACAGACTGCGCAGGATGATTTCCGCGCGCGCCGGCAGCACATGCAGACCCGAGCGGCGCTGGCCCAGATCGATCACGTTTTCCAGCACCAGCATGGCCAGGCCGTGCACCGAGGCCCACACCGCCAGCCCCAGCGCGCTGTCATGCAGCGCCGCGCCGATTTCTTCGCCGATAGAGTCGGCCTTCAGGCCCAGGGCGGGAAACTGATCACGGTTGGGCAACTGGCCGCCGAACATCAGCCGGGCCAGCGCCGGACGCTGGGCGACAAACCGCATATAGGCGGCGCCGATATTGGCAATCTTTTCCGACTCCACGCCTTGCGCCTTGGCGGCTTCGGCGATGGCCGTGCGCAGCTCGTCAAAACCTTCCACCGAAAGCTCGACCAGCAACGCTTCGTGATTGGGAAAGTGCCGGTACGGCGCGGCATGGCTGACGCCCGCCTTGCGCGCCACCGCGCGCAGGGTCAGCGCTGCCAGCGACTCTTCTTCCAGTATGGTGCGCGCCGCTTCCAGGAGCCCGTTGCGCAAATCGCCGTGATGATAGCCGCGTCCGCCCTTTCCGGACGGCGGGGCAGCCGGTCCGGTGGGTATGTCCTGCTCACTCATGTCATGCCTCGTGCTAGCCTTTATTGCCTTTTCGTGCGGTCTCCTGGCGCACGAAAAGGCTGGACGTATCCCAACGCTTGCCCCCAAGGTTTTCGACTTCGGCGTAAAACTGATCGACCACGGCGGTCACCGGCAGGCTGACACCCTGCTTGCGCGCTTCATCCAGCGCGATGGCCAGATCCTTGCGCATCCATTCCACGGCAAAGCCGTGATTGTATTCGCCCGCAGCCATGGTCTTGATGCGGTTTTCCATCTGCCAGCTCTGCGCCGCACCCTTGGAGATCACTTCGGTCACCGCCTCGATGTCCAGGCCCGCGGCGCGCATCAGGCTGTAGGCTTCCGCCATGCCCTGCACAATGCCGGCGATGCAGATCTGGTTGGCCATCTTGGTGAGCTGGCCCGAGCCCGCCGGGCCCAGCCGCTTGGCCAGCTTGGTGTAAACCGCCATCACCGGCTCGGCCTTGGCGTAGGCGGCTTCATCGCCGCCGCACATGATGCCCAGCTTGCCATTGACCGCTCCCGCCTGGCCGCCCGACACCGGCGCATCGACGAAATCAAAGCCGCGCTTCTCGGCTTCGGCCGCCAGTTCGCGCGCGATATCGGCGCTTGCGGTGGTGTGGTCGACGAACAGTCCGCCCTTCTTGATGGCGCCGAACGCGCCATTCTCGCCCAGCGTCACCTGGCGCAGATCGGAATCGCGTCCGACGCAGCAGAAAACAATGTCCTGGTCCTTGGCGGCTTCGGCGGGCGTGGGCGCGGACTTGCCGCCATACTCGGCGACCCATTGCTTGGCCTTCTCGGGATTGCGGTTATAGACCGTGACCTCGTGGCCGCCCTTTTTCAGATGACCAGCCATCGGATAGCCCATCACGCCAAGGCCAATGAATGCTGTTTTCATTTTAGTTCACCACTTCCATGTTAGGGGTTTCTCGTGCGAATGACGGCCGCTTCATCAGCCATATGATCGCAAATACCGGCAGGGAAATCAAAAACATGAAAAGAAAATCGTTGGAATAGGCCTGCACCAGCGCGCGGTATTCTATGAGGGAATTTGCCAACCCAAAAGAAATCTGCGGGTTCATCATCATCATGGAAAGCCCACCCCCCCCAACGCCCGGTTGAACGGCGAGGCCGCACGGGTGGATTCGGCATCCTGCACGGCGCTGGCCAGGGTGGCTTGCGCATTCTCGAGCGCGATTTCAAACGGCTGGGGATCGAGGGTGAAAAGTACCTGCCCCGCCGTCATCTGCTGGCCTTCGCGGACATTGACCGATTGGACCAGGCCCGACACATCGGTGGAGACCATCAGCTTGTTGGCGCGGATGTAGGAATTGTCCGACGCCATGTAGCGTCCGCCCATCAGATAGAAAACGGCCGCGATGGCAAAGAATGCGCCCACGCCGCTGAACATCAGGAACTTGCGCAAACGGGCCTTGTCCGCCCACAAGCCGCCGGTCCGGCTCTGGGGCGCGGAATAAGCCGACACGCCGCTGTTGGTCGTCGCCATGCTACTCTCCCGCCGCCACGGCCTTGGCCGGCGGCTCCGTGGTCAGCCGGGACTTCATGTGCAACAGCGCTTCGATCACGGCCGCGATGGTCGCCTCGTCCAGGCCGTCGGTGAGCTCGTCCAGCAGATCGTGCTTGTAGCGCTGGATCTCCGCCAGGATGGGCTGCGCCGCCGGCAGCAAATGCAAACGGCGGATGCGCCGGTCGGCGGGATCGAGGCGCCGCTCCAGCAAGCCGCGCGCTTCCAGGCGGTCCACCAGCCGCCCCACCGTGATGGGTTCGACTTCGCAGATGCCGGCCATTTCGTTCTGGGTCATGCCGGGCTGGCGCGACAGACGCGCCAGGATCACGCCCTGGGCGCGGGTCATGCCGTAGGTGCGGGCCCAGCGGTCGAAGCGGGTGCGCATCAGGCGGGCGACGTCATACAGCTCGACGAGCAATTCGGGTTTCATGGCCGGGAAGGTAAGCAGCGTTATGATAACGCACAAGATCATAAGCTGGCTTTTCCGGCATCCCCGCCATGCGGTTGTGGCGGAGAATCAAGAAAAAAGGCCGGCACGGTTGCCCGTGCCGGCCTGAGTTGGGGAAAGATTCGGTGACTTACATTCCGGAGCCCTGGATGCCCTTCCAGCTGGCGGTGATGGCCTGGATGGCAGGCTCCGGCAGCGGAACATAGTCGAGACCCAGTGCCAGCTGATCGCCCTTCTCAAAGCCCCATTTGAAGAACTTCAGGGTGTCGGCGGTGGCAGCCTGGTCCGGCGGATTCTTGTAGACCAGGATGTAGGTGGTGGCGGTGATCGGCCAGCTCTGCGCGCCGGCCTGATTTGTCAGGATGACGTAGAAGCTGTTCTTCGACGCGGCGGCCCAGTCGGCACCCGCGGCGGCGGCGCGGAAGGCGTCGACGGTGGGGGCGACGGTCTGGCCGCTGCGGTTGATCATCTTCACATGCGCCAGGCGGTTCTGCTTGGCATAGGCATATTCGACATAACCGATCGAACCGCCGATCTGCGCCACATTGCCGGCAACGCCTTCATTGCCCTTGGCGCCGATGCCGGTGGGCCAGTCGATGGCGGTATCGGCGCCGATGTCAGCCTTCCACTCGGCGCTCACCTGACCCAGATAGGTCGCCAGGATGAAGGTCGTGCCCGAACCGTCCGAACGATGCACCACGGTGATGGCGCGGTTCGGCAGGTTGACGCCGGCGTTCAGCTTGGCGATGGCCGGATCATTCCAGCGCGCGATCTTGCCCATGAAGATATTGGCAAGGGTCGCGCCGTCCAGGGTGAGCTGGCCCGGGGCGATGCCCGGCACGTTGATCACCGGCACGACACCGCCGATGACGGTGGGGAACTGGGTAAGACCAAAGGCATTGAGTTCCTTAGGCGTCAGCGGCTTGTCGGTAGCGCCAAAGGCAACGGTCTTCGCCTTGATCTGGGCGATACCGCCGCCCGAACCGATCGACTGATAGTTCAGGCTGGTGCCCGACTGGCCCTTATAGACCGACGCCCACTTGGCGTAGATCGGAAAAGGGAAGCTTGCGCCCGCGCCGGTGATTTCGGCGGCGAAGGTCGCAGTGGCGGCCAGCGCCAAGCCAACGACGGCTCCCACCAGGGTTTTGTAGTTCAGTTTCATCGTGTCATCTCCATTTGGGAGCAAGGCTCCCGTTTCAGTTTAGTTCGAGAATTGCAGACGGACGCCCAGGATGTTGAGATCCTGGCTCGCGTTGGTGGGAAGCAGAGCGGTGCCCTTGTCGACAGATACGAAGCTGTCATGGATCTGCAATTTCACATTGCGGTTCATGTACCAGTTGACGCCGATATCGAAGATGCGCTCGCGGCCGCCGACAATGCCGGCCAGCTGGGTCGTGGTCTGAACCTGTCTGGGATTCCAGTCTAGGTTGATCTCGCTGTAGCGCGCTGCGATTTCCCAGGCGCCCCAGCTGTCGCCACGCAGCGAGAAGGGCTTGGACGGCACGGGCTGCTGGAAGCCGCCGATTTCGTTGTTGAGGGCGGCGACAGTGTAGGGCCTGGTTTCGCCAGTCAAAATCCACGAGGCGTGCACAAACCAGCCATCGAAGGTGGGGTTATCGGCAATCGCCCGGAAGGGCTGGCCGGCGCAATTGCCGCCGTTGAAGGTGGCGGTGGCGCTGCCGCAGCGACGGTCCACGGTGAACTGCGTCCATTCACCGCCGAGATAAAAGTTCTCGTAATTACCGGCCAGGTCGAAGGCCATCAGGTCGGCGGTCTGGGCGTTCATGGCGCCCGTCGAGACTAGGCGGGTGCCGTCGACGCGGATCTGCGGACGATCCTGCAGGTTGACGGTCGGTGAGCCGCCGCCGGCATCGGTGCCAGTGTTGAAAGCGTGCGCGATGCTGGTGCCGACGGCCAGGTTGGAGGGGCCGTCCGACCAGAGGCGGTAACCCAAGCGGAACAGCAACTGGGTCTGCTCGTCACCGCCATTGCCATGACCAGCCGCGTTGTGGGACTTGCCGCCGGTGAAATAGAGGGTGGCGTTGAGTGCGTCACCGCTGCGGAACACGTCGGCCTTGGCATAGCCGATTTCGGCACCGCGGCGCGCATCATTGCCGCCGAAGACGTCGGCGCCGATATTCACGGTTTCCGGACGTTCCAGGAACATCAGGTTGCCCGACGAAGTGTTACCTTCCAGCTGGAAGGACGGCTCGATGACGCCTAGGCTGAAATGCCAGTTGGGAATGCCGATGTAATGGACCACGGCCTTGGAGAGTTCGATGCCTTCGACACCGCTGCCGCCGACATTGATGCGGAATTCATAGGCGAAGTCGTTATAGGCCTTGCCCTCGATGCCCAGATAGGCGCGGCGCATTCCCAGGCCGGTGGCCAGGTCGCGCGGACCGGCGAAGGAAGCAGCCTGCTGGTCCTGCGAGAATGCGGCGAAGTCAGTCTGGAAGCGGGTGCGTAACGACATGGTGAAACGGCCGTCGCCGGTCTGGAAGGTCGGGCGGCCATTGTCGTACAGCAGGTTGGCGTAGTTGTACTGCTGTTCCAGGGTCGAAAGCCGGGTGCGGTCCGCCATGACGCGTTCGTCACGGGACGCCAGGGCGTCTTCCAGTGCCTGCACGCGCATCGCCAAGTCGCTGGTCGAGGCATAGGGGGTGGACGACTGCGGTGTGTTCTGCGCCAGCACCAGATTCGGCCGCACGACCTGCTCGGCCTGCGCGTCCTTCTTGGTCTCGGCGGCGAAAGCCCCCGTGGCTGCCATCGCGACGGCCGCAACGCCTGTCATCAGTTTCCCGATTTTCATTACCCTCAGTCCCTCTGTGATCCGCGCCATTTTGCGCGTGGGTGCAATCGCAGTGGCCCGCTTGTTGTATGAAAGTTTCGTGACGGTTGTGTGACAGGCTTCGCGGACGCAGCAGAATCCACACTCCGGACAAAATGCCGCCTGTGGATAGCCAAAAAGCGTGGCGCAAAAGCCGCGCTAGCTCTGCGCCAGCGCGCCGTATTTGCCTTGGAAATAGACCAGCGGCGCGCCCGCGCCGTCATGCTGGGCGAAACGCAGCACCCGGCCAATGAGAATCGCGTGATCGCCGGCGTCCTGCACGCTTTCCCGGGCGCATTCGAAGATCGCCAGCGCGTCGGCCAGCGCGGGCGGGCCCAGGGCGGTGGGAATCAGCGCGATGCCGTCCAGGCTGTGCTCGCCGGGGCCGGCCAGCCGGGCGGACACGGCCCGGTGGCCGGCGGCCAGGATGGAGATGGTGAAACCCGGCGCGCTGGCGAAAAAGGGATAGCGCCGCGAGCGCCGGTCGATGCACCACAGGACCAAAGGCGGGTCGAGCGAGACCGAGGTAAAGGAATTGACCGTAATCCCGATATGGGACGCCTCGTCAGTAGCGGCAGTCATCACGGCGATGCCCGTGGGAAAACAGCCCAGTGCGCCCCGAAAGCCGCGAATATCAAAGGTCATAAGCGTCCTAACCAGCCCCGCTTCACACTCGGTTAAGCGGGGGTATGCATGATCGTTCAAAGGTTAGGCGACCCGGCGAAAAGACCGCAAGCCATAACCGGGTATTTTTGATGGGTGGGCGGTATCATGGCCGGCAATAATGCGGTCGTTATTAAGCGCATAAAGAAGGGCGGGCATGGCGGCCATCACGGCGGCGCCTGGAAAGTCGCCTATGCCGACTTTGTCACCGCGATGATGGCCTTCTTCCTGCTGATGTGGCTCATCAACACCACCACCCCCGAACAGAAACGCGGCATCGCCGACTATTTCGCGCCCCAGTCCATCGCCCAGACCATGTCTGGCTCCGGCGGCGTGCTGGGCGGCAAGGTGATGGGCGAGGATGAAGCCCATGCCGGCGGCGCCCAGTCGGTGATGCAGAAACAGTCGCCGCCCGCGCCCTCCACCGCCCAGAAGGCGCTGGCTGCCGGCGCCACCGAAGGCGGCGCCAATTCCAGCGCCAACGCCAGCGCGCAGGCATCTTCGCAGGACGGCGAATTCGCCCATGCCGCCGAAGCCATCCGCCAGGCGATGCAGGACAATCCCGACATCGCCAATCTCTCCCATCAGGTGATCCTGGAGAACACGCCGCAGGGCCTGCGCATCCAGCTGGTTGATCAGGATGGACGCCCCATGTTCCAGCAGGGCTCCAACCAGCCCATGCCCTATGCGAAGAAATTGCTGGCGGCGGTGGGCGGCATCGTCTCGCAGCTTCCCAACCGGGTTTCGATCAGCGGCCATACCGGCGGCAATGACGTGAACGCCACCGGCAGCGCCTGGGAATTGTCCTCTTCACGCGCCAACCAGGCGCGGGCCCTGTTGCAGGCGGGCGGGCTTGGCTCTGACCGCATCTACGAAGTGGCGGGCAAGGCCGGGTCTGAACCGCTGCTGCCCGAAGACCCCAATGCCAGCGCCAACCGCCGCCTTTCGATCCTGTTGATGCGCGAATCCCCGCCCGTACCCGCAAACACCGGTCTGAATTAACTTTTTTCCGTCAAAACCCGCTTCGCCCGCGAATAATAAAGCTGCGTTTGGCCACGACGCTTGTCATAATTGAGTCGGCAGCGGGCAGGTTTTTGAGACGTGACAGACCAGCGCAACACACGCATACCGCAGTTCTTCCTGACCCCGGGCGGGCCCTGCCCCTATTTGCCCGGCCGCACCGAACGCAAGGTCTTTGCCCGGCTGGGCGGCAACCTGGCCCAGCCTCTGTCGGAAGCCCTCACCCATTCCGGATTCCGCCGCAGCCAGTCCATCGCCTATCGCCCGGCCTGTGAAGGCTGCAGCGCCTGCGTCTCGGTGCGCATCAAGGCCAGCCAGTTTGAATCCAGCCGCAGCCAGAAACGCATCCTGAAGCGCAGCGACGATCTGGTGCGCGCCGAAGTGACGGCGGAAGCCACCCGCGAGCAGTTCGCCCTGCTGCGCACCTATCTGGATTCACGCCATCCCGGCGGCGGCATGAGCGACATGGGCCTGTTTGACTATGTCGCCATGGTCGAGGAGACGCCGGTGGACACCCGCATTGTCGAATATCGCGGCGCCGGCGGCACCCTGATCGCCTGCGCCCTGACCGACCGGCTGAAGGACGGCCTGTCCATGGTCTACAGCTTCTTTCATCCCGGCGAGGAAGCGCGCAGCCTCGGCACCTACATGATCCTGGATCATGTTCGCGCGGCCCAGGCACAAGGCCTTCCTTACGTCTATCTGGGCTATTGGGTGCGCGGCAGCGAGAAGATGGATTACAAAATCCGCTTCACGCCGCTGGAAGCCCTTGGCCAGAATGGCTGGGAGCCGCTGGCGGTCTAAAGGTCGGCCAATCGGATCCAGACGGCCAGCGCCGCAGAAACCAGCAGCCCGGCGCCCAGTGTCACCGGCCCCTCAAAACCCAACTCGCGTGTCACCGCCATCCAGAGCAGCATGCTGGCGATGCCGACCACGATGCCACCGATCAGGCTGGCCTTCCCCTGTGTGATCCGGGCGCGTGTCGCACTCATCGCGCCCTGCGCTTCAGATCGCCGCGCACGGCGCTGGTGTCATAACCATTGAAGACATGCTTCAGCAGGCCGCAGCGCAGGTCCGAAGTGCCGAAGAACCAGTCCGCCACCGGATAGGTCAGGTTGAAGTTACGCTCCATCATGATCCCCGGATTGTGATGGGCGATATGGTGACGGCGAATGGAATTCACCAGCGGAATGCGCCGCACGATGCCGTCATTCTTCACATGGCAGCAGAAGTGGAACAGCTCGTAATTCAGATACAGCCCCACATTGGTGATCAGCAGCAGCCAGCCGGCGTTGACAAGGCCCAACAGACCCAGGACGTAAGCGGGAACCAGCGACATCGCCATGAACGCCACCAGCGCATAGGGCGGGAAGAACACGATGCGGAAATCGCGGCTGCTGTCGAAGGCCGGCTCGGCATCCGTGAAGAACTCATGATGCGCCAGGGTATGGCGCCTGTAGATGCCCATCAGGCCCCTGACCGGGCGATGCATGACATAGCGGTGCAGCCACCACTCAAAGACGTTGGAGACGGCGAAAGCAAAGGGAATTACCAGCCACTCGTACCAGGCCGGGGCCGAGATCTGGCGCGCGCAGACCCAGATCGCCGCCCCGCCAAGCACAGCGATCACCGCCACATGCAGCCAGCCGGCATAGGCCGGCGCGATGAGGGATCGGAAGTCGGCCCGGAATGCGGCCTGACGCGGCGGCATGGTCATCTGCTTTCCTTTCGGCATGGACGATAGGGCTGCCTTCCCGGCAAGGACAAGCCCTGCCCTTTGGCGGCAGCGGCCAGGCCGTATAGGCTGCGGCCATGCCTTTCCTGCAAATCCTCACCCTGGCCGGCGTCGCCGTCTTCGCGGCCAGCGGCGCGTTGGCGGCGGGGCGCAGGTCGCTCGATCCCATTGGCGTCATGGTGCTGGCGATTGTTACCGCCACGGGCGGGGGAACGCTGCGCGATGTCCTGATGAACCGCCATCCCGTGTTCTGGATTTCCGATCCGTCTTTTATCGGTGTGTGCGTGGCGGCGGCGGCCGTGACCTGGCTGTGGGTCCGCCGTTTCCCGCCGCCGGACAAGGCCTTGCAATATGCCGATGCGATCGGGCTTGCCTTCTTCAGCATCGCCGGCACGCGCATTGCTGAGGCCGCCGGGCTGTCGCCATTTATCTGCGTTATCATGGGTGCGCTTACGGGGTGCGCCGGCGGCCTGATCCGCGATGTCCTGGTGGCGGAAGTACCGTTGATCTTCCGCCAGTCGGAATTGTATGTGACCGCCTGCCTTGCGGGCATCGGCGCCTATCTGCTGCTGGCCACCCTGGCCGTGCCGCCGGACGTCGCCAGCATGACGGGGATTGCAACCATCGCACTGATCCGGATTGCGTCCATCCACTGGCGGATCACGCTGCCAGTGCTCCAGATTCCGCCGCGACCGGACGTCTGAGCCGCGTCACATAAGGTTCAACGGTCCTGTCTAACCTTGTCCTGGCCGAGTCGTTCACGGCCCAGGCAATCGAAGGATCAGGCAATGGCAACAGCACTGACTTGGATCGGCAACTTCACCGTGTTCCTGGGTTCCGTGGCGCTCATTGTGACCGCGTTCTCCAATGTCGGTGAACGAAACAGATAATCCCGTTCGGGCTGCTAGGCAGCCGCGCCCGAGCCGCCGAACCTGGCCTTCCATTCCGCGATCTGTTCGTCGGTGATCTTGGCGATCAGGATTTCCGGCGCCTTGATCGGCTGGCCCGGCGTCAGATCGTCAAGTAACGCCGCCATGCCGTCCGACGGAAAGGGAATGACCCCACCGCGATAACCCACCGGCTGGATGCATTCGTGGATGGTCTTGGCGAATGACGGCATCACCGGCCACAGCAGATGGGCGAACTGGTGGATCAGGTTCAGCCCCATGCGCACGCCCACCGCCGCCTTGGCGCGGTCGGTCTTGATATGGGTCCAGGGCGCGGCGCGGGTCATGTATTCATTGCCCGCCACCCAGATGGCGCGCATCTCGCCCATCGCCTTGCGGAACTCCGCATTCTCCATGAAGTCTGCATACTGCGCGATGCGCTTGTCCAGTTCGGCGATCAGCGCTTTCTCGTCTTCGCCATACGCGCCCTCGCCCGGCACCTGGCCGTCGAAACGCGCGACGCAGAATTTGGTGACACGATTGACGAAGTTGCCCAGCACATCGGCCAGGTCCTTGTTGATGATGCCGGCGAACTGTTCCCAGGTGAAATTGCTGTCGCTGCCTTCTGGCGCGTTGGCGATCAGGTAATAGCGCCAGTAATCGGCGGGCGCGACATCCAGCGCTGCATCCATGAAGATGCCGCGCTTGCCGGAGGTCGAGAATTTGCCGCCGTCATAGTTGAGCCAGTTGAAGCCCTTCAGCCGGTCCACCAGCTTCCAGGGTTCGCCCGAGGCCATGATGGTGACGGGAAAGCCCACCGTGTGGAAAGGCACATTGTCCTTGCCCATGAATTCCCAATAGGTGACATCCTTGGCCGCCTCGCCATACCACCAGTCTTTCCAGGCATCGCCCTTGCCGTTCTTGTCAGCCCATTCCTTGGTGGCGGCGATATATTCAATGGGGGCGTCGAACCAGACGTAGAAGACTTTACCCTTGAGCTGGCCGTCAGCGATGTCGTCGGGCACCGGGATGCCCCATTCCAGATCGCGGGTGATGCCTCTGTCCTGCAAGCCCTCGTCCAGCCACTTGTAGGCGATGGAGGTCACCAGCGAAGGCCAGTCATTCTTGTGGCTGTCGATCCAGGCGCGCAGCTTGTCGGCAAATTGCGACTGCTTCAGGAACAGGTGGGTGGAATCGCGAATCTCGATATCGGCAACGCCCGACACCGCCGAGCGCGGATTGATCAGGTCGATGGGGTCCAGCACCCGAGTACAGTTCTCGCACTGGTCGCCGCGCGCCCGGTCATAGCCGCAATGGGGGCAAGTGCCGATCACGTAGCGGTCGGGCAGGAAGCGCTTGTCGGTGGGCGAATAGGCCTGCTTGGTGACGCGGATTTCCAGAAAGCCGTTCTTCCAGAGCGCGCGGGCAAAATGCAGGGTCAGTTCATGGTTCTGGGGCGATGACGAACGGCCGAAATTGTCCCAGTCCAGCGCAAAGCGGTCGCCCAGTTCCTTCTGCACCCCATGCCACTTGGCGGCATATTCGGCCACCGGCGTACCCTCTTCCAGCGCCGCCAGTTCCACCGGCGCGCCGTGCTCGTCGGTGGCGCAGATCGCCAGCGTGTCATAGCCGCGGCTGCGGCAATAGCGGGCGAAAATGTCGGCCGGGAGCATCGAGCCCACCAGATTGCCCAGATGCTTGACCCCGGCGACATAGGGAATGGCGGAGGTGATGAGGATGCGTTTCATATCTGCTATATAAGTGCCAAAATCAGGAAAAAGGACCAGCCCTCATACTAGGGGTTGGCCGGGGAAGCGAGGGGATTTCAATGCCTAACAAAATGCGGAATTTCGCCATGGCGGCAATGGGATCGGCTGCCATTCTCACAGGGGGTGCCATGGCCCAGAACCGTCCTGCCCCGCCGCCCGCCGCCAGTGTCATTCCCGCCAGCGTGCTGGACGATCTGCCCCACCGGGACATCTCCAACGGCATCATCTCGGCCAAGGCCTATATCCCCGGCCCCGGCGCGCTTTATCGCGGCACCCGCTTCGACCGCGCCGGTGTGATCGCCCAGGCCACCTACAAGGGCACCAACTATGGCCAGTACTGGTTCTCCAGCTATTCGCCGCATGTGCGCGACTTCATCTGGCAGAACGGCCAGGTGACGGTGCATCCCGCCAGCGGCGCGCCGGGCCCGGTGGAAGAATTCGCCGCCGTCGGTTTCGACGAAGCCGGCATGGACGGGCGCTTCCTGAAGATCGGCACCGGCATCCTGAAGCGCGACACCGCCACCTATGACTATGTTCACAACTATCCGGTTCTGAACGAAGGCAAGCGCGGCTTCAGTTCGACCAAAAACAGCGCCCGCTACACCCAGAATGTCAGCGGCGATCCTTCGGGCTATGGCTATTCCTATGTGAAGACGGTGCGGCTGACGCCCGGCAAGCCGCAGATGACCATCGCCCATGTGCTGACCAACACCGGCAAGAAGGACATCGTCACCAGGGTCTATTGCCACAACTTCCTGACCCTCGGCACCGGCAATGAGAATGTCGCCATCACCGCACCCTTTGCCATCAAGGCGGAGAAGCCTTTCGCCGCCGATGCCGCGGCGGTGGACGGCAAGACCTTCCGCTATTTGCGCGCGGTGCAGGAAAATGAAAGCGTGACCTCGCCCATCACCGGCTTTGGCGATTCCGCCAGCGATTATGATTTCAAGATCGTGAACACCCAGACCGGTTTTGGCCAGCGCATCCGCGCCGACCAGCCGCTGGCCCAGATCAACTTCTGGTCCATCCGCACCAATGTGAGCTGGGAGCCTTATATCGCGATCTCGCTCAAGCCGGGCGAAACCAAGCGCTGGACCTACACCTATGACTATTTCGGCCCTGGTGAGGGCTGAAATGCGGCGGGTTCTTCTCGCTCTGCTGGCGGGCGCGGCGTTTTGTGCACCGGCCGTCGCCCAGCCGGGAACCCAGCCCGCCAGCCTGCTGGATCAGTCGGCGCATGTGGTTATCTCCAACGGGCTGGTCTCGGCGCAGGTTTTCCCGCCGGGCGAGAATTCGCTCTACAAGGGCACACGCTTCGACCATGCCGGGGTGGTGATGCATGCCACCTACAAGGGCCAAGACTATAACGACTACTGGTTCGACCGTTATGTGGTGGACCCGCGCGACACCAGCCGCCAGCCCGGTGGCGCGCAAACCGCCTGCTGCGCCGTCAGCGGGCCGGTGGAGGAATTCGCCATCGTCGGCTTTGAAGAGGCGGGCATCGGAGGACGCATCTTCAAGCCAGGCATCGGCATCTTCAAGCGCGACAGCGACAATCCCCTGCAATTCCCAACCCTGCCCGCGCTGAACCTGGGCACGCGCAGCTTCAAATCCAGCAAGACCGGCGCGCATTTCGTCCATGACCTGAACGACAAGGAGTCGGGCTATGGCTATCACTATGTGAAGACGGTGGAGCTGGTGGCGGGCAAGCCGCAGATGATCATGACCCATGCGATGACGAATACCGGCAGCAAGCCCCTCGTCACCACGGTCTACAACCACAACTTCCTGACGCTCAGCCCGGGCAGCGAGCATCTGACCATCACGGCGCCTTTCAACTGGGCGGCGACACAGCTGTTGCAGCCCGAGCTGGTGAAGCTGGACGGCAAGACCATCCGCTACATCGCACCCATTCCCAAAGGGGTGACCACCCAGAGCGTGATGACCGGCTATGGTGACAGCGCGTCCGATTACGATTTCCGCGTCACCAACACCCGGACCGGGTTCGGCCAGCGCATCCGAGGCGACCAGCCGATCGCGAAGATCAACATGTGGTCGATCGTCACCAATTACAGCCTGGAACCCTATATCGCCATTTCGCTTCTGCCCGGCGAAACCAAGCGCTGGACCTACACCTATGATTTTTTTGGACCTGGAGAAAAATGATGCGAAACAGAATCATCACGGCTGGTCTTATTCTGGGGTGCGCGGGCGCCGCCATCGGCGCCGTCTATGCCCAGGGCAACGCGCCTTTCGTGCCCCCGCCCGCCAACAGCACCTCGCCCGCCAGCCTGCTGGACGACATGCCGTCGAAAACAATTTCCAACGGCATCATCAGCGCCAAGGTCTATGTGCCCAGCAAGTTCGGCTTTTACCGCGCCACCCGCTTCGACCATGCCGGCATGATCACCCACCTGACCTACAAGGGTCATGATTATGGTCGCTACTGGTTCGCCAAGACCTCGCCCAATGTGCGCAACTTCACCTATGACAATGACGGCCTGGTGGCGCACAGCAACAATATCGCCGCCGGCCCCGTCGAGGAATTCGGCGAGAATGGCTTTGACGCGGCGGGCCCGGGCGGGCGCTTTCTCAAGATCGGCGTCGGCATTCTCAAGCGCGACAACGACACCTATGACCGCTTCCACACCTATCCCATCCTGAATGAAGGCCGGCGCAGCACCCGCGCCACCCGGAACAGCATCCGCTTCAACCAGGATGTTGCCGGCGATCCGTCCGGCTATGGCTACAGCTACACCAAGACGGTGACGATGGTGCCGGGCAAGGCCCAGATGACCATCGAGGACCGGCTGAAGAACACCGGCAGCAAGCCGATCGACACCACGGTCTACAACCATCACTTCACCACCCTGAGCCCCGGCAATGAAGGGATCGAGCTGATGGCGCCGTTCAACCTGACCAATGTGCGGCCCATGCCATCGGACGTGATCAAGTTCGAAGGCCCGCGCATGACCTACCTGCGCGCCATCACCGGCCAGGAACAGGTGGCCAGCGACCTGACGGGTTTTGGCCCGTCCGCCGCCGACAATGATTTCCGCATCACCAACACCAAGACCGGTTTCGGCGTGCGGCTCAGGGCCGACCAGCCGGTGGCGCGGCTCTTGTGGTGGTCGGTGCCCAGCACCCTGAGCCTCGAGCCCTATATGGCGATCAAGCTGGCGCCTGGCGAGGAAAAGCGCTGGACCCACACGCTGGACTATTACGGTCCGGGCGAGAAGTGAAACAGGCGGGATTGATCGGCATTGCCGCGCTGCTGTCCGGCGCGGCAATCGCCCAGCCGGTCCAGCCGCCGCCACCGCGTAGCTATCCGGTGGAGCGCGCGCTGGCCGCCGCGCCCTTCATCACCCTGACCAACGGGCGCATCACCATGCGGGTGACGCCGCCCGACCTGAAGCGCGGCTTCTTTCGCGGCACCCGCTTTGACCAGGCCGGTGTCGTCACCAGTCTGAAGCTGGCCGGCAAGGAATTCTACGGCCCCTGGTTCAGCCGCACCGCACCGGAAGTACTGGATTACACCTATACCGATGACGGACTGGTCGCCGGCCCCGACAGCGCCGCCACCGGCCCGGTGGAGGAGTTCGCGCAATTCGGATTTGAGAACGCAAAGCCCGGCGGCACCTTCCACAAGATCGGCGTGGGCGTGCTGCGGCGGCATGACGACAAGCCCTATGACAAATACTGGCACTACGAGATCGTGGACTGGGGCAAGCGCAGCCTGCGCCGGACCGCAAGCAGCGTCACCTTCACCCAGCGTATCGCGGACGGCGGCTACGCCTATGATTATGAGAAGACCCTGCGGCTGGTGCCGGGCACGACCAATCTGGTGATCGAACATGTGCTGAAAAATACCGGCACCAATCCGATCATCTCCAATGTCTATGACCACAATTTCCTGCGGCTGGCGCCGGGCAATGACGGCGTCAAGGTGACGTTCCCCTTCAAGCTGTCCGCCGCCACGCCGCCCGCCGCCGACCTGATCCGAATCGAATGCAACACGATGACCTATCTGCGGCCGATGGCGTTCAAGGAGCGCATCTCGTTTGTGGTAACAGGCTTTGGTGCCAGCGCTTCGGATTACGACATCACAATTTCCGACAAGACCGGCGCTGGCGTGCGGATGGTGGGCGACCAGCCCATGACCCGGATCAACATTTTCTCGATTGATACCACCCAGTCGGTGGAGCCCTATATCGCCATCGACCTGGCGCCGGGCGCGGAAAAACGCTGGTCCTATACCTATACGTTTACAGCGCCGCGATAAGGGTGGTGCCGGCTACAGGACTCGAACCTGTGACCCCCTGATTACAAATCAGGTGCTCTACCAACTGAGCTAAGCCGGCTCGCCCCTGAAATAGCCACAGCCTGTGTTAATGGCAAGTTTGCGGCTTACCGGGGCAAATGCGCCGCCAGCAGGCTGGCGACATGGACCGCCTTGCGTTCGGTGCCGCCTTCGATCTGGTGGCGGCACGAGGTGCCGTCGGCCACCAGAACGGTGTCGGCACCGGCTTTGCGCGCGGCCGGCAGCAGTGACAGTTCACCCATCGCGATCGAAACATCGGCGGTTTCGGCCTGATAGCCGAAGGCGCCCGCCATGCCGCAGCAGCTGGATTCAATTTTCTCCAGCTGGAGGTCCGGGATCAGCCGCAAGGTTTCTTCCACAGGCCCCATCACGCCGAACGCCTTCTGATGACAATGTCCGTGCAGCAAGGCGGGCCGGGTCGCGGATTTGAGGTTTGGCTTGAAACGCCCTGCCTTGGCCTCGCGGGCGATGAATTCCTCGAACAGCAGGGCATGGGCGGCGGCGCGTTTGCTGTCGGCGCCGGGCAGCATCGCCAGGGCTTCGTCGCGGAAGGAAAACAGGCAGCTGGGCTCCAGACCCACCAGCGGCACGCCGCGTGCGAAGAAGGGTTCCAGCGCCGCCAACGTGCGGGTCATTTCCGCCTTGGCGGCCTCGACATTGCCGACCGCCAGATAGGTGCGGCCACAGCAGAGCGGGCGCGACGAACCGTCGGCGGGCGCGGCAAGATGGACGCGATAGCCCGATGCCGTGAGAACCCGCAGCGCATCCCGCAGGATTTCCGGTTCAAAAGCGGCATTGAAACTGTCGGGCCACAACACGACTTCATGGCCGCCTGCCGGCCCAAAGCTGACACCCCGTTCGTCAAAGCGGTCGCTGCGCCATACCGGCAGGTCACGTTTTGCGCTGAAGCCGACCACCTTTTCCATCAGCCAGCGTAGCGGGCCGATGCGATTGCGCAGATTGAGCAGCGGCGCGAACCGGGCGGCCAGCGGGGCGTAATGCGGCAGGTTGGCCACCAGACGGTCGCGCAAGGAATAACCGCGTTCCTTTGCCCACGCGGCCAGAACCTCGATCTTCATCCGCGCCATGTCCACGCCGGTGGGGCATTCGCGCTTGCAGGCCTTGCAGGAGACGCAAAGCTGCATCGTCTCCATCATCTCGTCGGAGGTGAACGCGCCCTCGCCCAGCTGGCCCGACAGCGCCAGCCGCAGCGAATTGGCACGCCCGCGCGTGACATGCTCTTCGTCGCGGGTGACGCGATAGGACGGGCACATCGCCCCGCCTTCGGATTTGCGGCAGGCGCCGTTGTTGTTGCACTGCTCGGCGGCGCCCTGGAAACCGCCAATGGCGCCGGGATAGTCCGACCAGTCCAACGCCGGGATGAAATCGCGCACCTCGTAATCGGGCGCGTAACGGAACAGATCGCGCTGGTCGAACTTCGGGCTGCGCACGATTTTGCCGGGGTTCATCACGCCGGCGGGATCGAACGTGTCCTTGACCTCCTCAAAGGCCGAGACCAGGCGCGGGCCGAACATTTCTTCGTGGAATTCGCTGCGCACCAGCCCGTCGCCATGCTCGCCGGAATGCGAGCCCTTGTACTGGCGCACCAGTTCAAAGGCCTCTTCGGCAATGGCGCGCATCGCCTTGACGTCTTTTTCGAGGCGCAGGTTCAGGACGGGTCGCACATGCAGGCAGCCTTCGCTGGCATGGGCATACCAGGTACCGCGCGTGCCGTTGCGCTCAAAGCATTCGGTAAGCTTGGCCGTGTATTCCGCAAGATGCGGCAGCGGCACGGCACAATCTTCCACGAAGGAGATCGGCTTGGCCTGCTCCTTCATCGACATCATGATGTTGAGGCCCGATTTGCGCAGTTCGGTGATGGCGTTCTGCAAGGTGGGGTCATAGACCTCGACCACCCCGCCCCATTTGGCGCCGCTGTGGGAGAAATCCACGCCCAAGTCGCCCATCATCTGGGAAAGCTGCACCATCCGGCGGCGGTTCTCGTCTTCGCCGGAATCAAATTCCACCAGCAGGATGGCCTTGGGGGTGCCTTTGAGCATGGCCGCCAGGGTGGAGTGGAACATGGGTATTTCCGCCGCCAGACCTAGCATGGTGTCGTCCACCAGCTCCACCGCGATGGGCTTCAATGTCACCAGATGCTGGGCCGCATCCATCGCGGCATGGAACGAGCCGAAATGGCAGACGCCCAATGCCCGCTTGCCCAGCACCGGCGACAGTTGCAGCTTGATGGCGGTGGAATAGGCCAGAGTACCTTCCGATCCCACCAGCAGATGCGCCAGGTTGATGCGGTTGTTGCGCGGGTTCAGGGCGTCGATGTTGTAGCCGCCGACCCGGCGATGCACCTTGGGGAAGCGCAGCTCCACTTCCCCGGCTTCGCGCGCCCCGATGGCCAGAAGCTTTTCCGCCAGCGGGCGCTCGGCGGTGCTGACATCCGACAGGTCCGGTGACACCTCGCCAAAATGCATCGCCGTGCCGTCGGCCAGCACCGCATCGATCGCCAGCACATTGGCGCGCATGGTGCCGTAGCGAATGGACCGCCCGCCGCAACTGTTGTTCGCGGTCATGCCGCCGATGGTGGCGCGCGAGGCCGTGGAAACGTCCACCGGAAACCACAACCCATGCGGCTTCAGCTGGCGGTTGAGATCGTCCAGCACAATGCCGGGCTCGACCGTGACGGTACGGCCCGCCACATCGAGTGACAGGATGCGATTGAGATATTTCGAGCCGTCAATAATCAGCCCCGAATTCACCGTCTGGCCGCACTGGCTGGTGCCGCCGCCCCGCGCCGTCACCGCCAGGCCCTCTTCCCGCGCCAGCGCCAGCGCCGTCACTGCGCCGTCCATGTTGCGCGGCACAACCACGCCCGCCGGCATCATCTGATAGTGCGAGGCGTCGGTGGCATAGCGCCCGCGCGAGAATCCATCGAACAGCACGTCGCCGGGGACATGGGCCTTGAGCCGCCGTTCCAGGCCGGGATGCGCGGCAAATGCCATGGTGAAGCATAGTCCTGAGCTGATTTTGTTCGGACTTTTTGCCGGTTCCGGGCTAAAAGCAATGCAAATATAAGGCGGCCGGTGGGGCCTCAAGGAACGACATGACCCAAGGACAGCATTTTTTGCAAATCCCCGGCCCCAGCCCGGTGCCGGAGCGCATCCAGCGCGCCATCGACCGCCAGGTGATCGATCATCGCGGTCCCGATTTCCAGAAGCTGGGCCATGAGGTGCTGGAGGGCATCAAGCCGATCTTCGGCACGACGCAGCCCGTCATCATCTATCCCGCCTCGGGCACCGGGGCGTGGGAAGCCGCCATCGTCAACACCCTGTCGCCTGGCGATCGTGTCCTGATGGCCGAGACCGGCCAGTTCGCCACCCTGTGGCAGAAGCTGGCCGGCAAATGGAACATCAATGTCGATTTCCTGCCGGACGACTGGCGGCATGGCGTGGACGCCGCCGCCATTGAAGCCAAACTGGCGGAAGACAAGTCGCACACCATCACGGCGGTGATGGTGGTGCACAATGAAACTTCCACCGGCGCGTTGTCGGACATTGCCGCGGTACGCAAGGCGATGGACGCGGCCAAGCACCCAGCCCTGTTGATGGTGGACACCATCTCGTCACTCGGCTCGGCGCCCGTGACCATGGATGCATGGGGCGCGGACGTCATCGTATCCGGCTCGCAAAAGGGATTGATGCTGCCGCCGGGGCTGAGCTTCACCGCCGCGTCGCAAAAGGCGCTGGCCGCATCCAGGACCAACAAGCTGCCGCGTTCCTATTGGGACTGGCAGGAAATGATTGCCTTCAACGCCAAGGGCTTCTTTCCCTACACGCCCGCCAGCACCCTGCTGTACGGGTTGAAGGAAGCCTTGGCGATGCTGAACGAGGAAGGCCTCGAAAATGTCTTCGCACGCCACCAGCGCCTGGCCGCCGCCTGCCGCGCCGCCGTGAAGGGCTGGGGGCTGGAGATTCTGTGCCTTGATCCCAAGGTTTACTCGCCGATCCTGACCGGAATCGTGATGCCGGCCGGGCATGACGCCGACGCTTTCCGCAAAGTGGCGCTGGAGAATTTCAACATTTCCTATGGCGCAGGCCTGGGCAAGGTGGCGGGCAAGGTGTTCCGCATCGGCCATCTGGGCGACTGCAACGAACTGACGTTAATGGCGGCGCTGTGCGCCACCGAAATGTCGCTGACTCTGGCGGGCGTGCCGCACAAGGCGGGCGGCGTCGCCGCCGCCATGGCCAGCTTTACGCAAGACAACAAGAAGCTGCGCCTTTCGGCGTAGACGCGTTTGGGGACGTAACGACGGGGGTTGGGATGAAGCGCATGTGGTGCGTGCCGAATATTGTCTTGGCGTTGCTGTGCCTGATGTACTTCATCACCTATGTCGACCGGGTCAACATTTCCACCGCCGCCAGCGAAATCCAGAGCGAGTTCGGATTCTCCAACACCCAGCTGGGCCTGATCTTCTCGGCCTTCGCCTATCCCTATCTGCTGTTCCAGGTGTTCGGCGGCTGGGTCGGCGACCGGTTCGGGGCGCGCAAGACCCTGTTCTGGTGCGGCATGGTGTGGGCCCTGGCCACCATGCTCACCGGTTTCGTCAACGGGCTGGTGTCGCTGTTCATCGTGCGCGTGCTGGTGGGCCTGGGCGAAGGCGCCACCTTCCCCACCGCGACACGGGCGATGCAGAACTGGACCTCGAAAGCCAAACGCGGCTTCGCGCAAGGCATCACCCATGCCTTCGCGCGCCTGGGCAATGCCATCACTCCGCCGCTGATCGCGCTTCTGATGGCGGCGTTCACCTGGCGCGGCGCGTTTGTGCTGCTGGGCGCGGTCAGCCTGGTCTGGGTGCTGGTCTGGGTCCTGTATTTCCGCAATCACCCCAAGGACCATCCGCACATCACCCAGGCCGACCTGGACGAGATCCAGCCGCGGCTGGATGCGGGCGAGCGGCCCAGGATTCCCTGGGGACCGCTGATGAAGCGGATGTGGCCGGTGACCCTGACCTATTTCTGCTACGGCTGGACCTTGTGGCTGTATCTCAACTGGCTGCCACTGTTCTTCAAGACCAACTACGACATGGACATACGCAAGTCGGCGATCTTCGCCTCCGGCGTATTCTTTGCCGGCGTGGTCGGCGATACGCTCGGCGGGGTGCTGTCAGACTATGTCTTGAAACGCACCGGCAACCTCCGGACGGCGCGGATCGGCGTGACCGTGCTGGGCTTTTGCGGCGCCTTCCTGTCGCTGCTGCCCATCCTGTATGTCCGCGATCCCGCCATCGTGGCGCTGTGCCTGTCCGGCGGCTTCTTCTTCGCCGAGCTGGTGATCGGCCCGATGTGGGCGGTACCGATGGATATCGCGCCGCGCTATGCCGGCACATCCGCCGGGCTGATGAACAGCGGATCGGCCTTCGCCGCCATCGTCTCGCCGCTGGTCGCCGGCTATGTGATTGACGTCACCGGCAACTGGTACCTGCCCTTCCTGATGTCCATGGGCCTTCTGGCTCTGGGCGCCATGACCGCCTTCCTGATGCACCCTGAAAAGCCCTTCGAGGAGACTGCCCCATGAAACGCCTTGCCATCATCACTGCCCTGCTTCTGTCCAGCACTGCCGCCCAGGCCCAGCTGGCCTCCAAAATCACCCATTACGATCCCGCCAAGACCCGGGTCGCCACGGCGGTGCATGACGGCGCCGGCGCCATGAATTTCGGCGCGCTGATGGACACCAAGACCCTGTCCACCGATTTCATCTTCCTGCATCGCGGCATCCTCCAGCCCAAGAGCGGCATCGGCCAGCATTTCCACAATCACTGCGAAGAGATGTTCGTCATCCTGGATGGCGAGGCCGAGTTCACCATCAATGGCCGCACCTCGACCTTGAAAGGCCCGGCAGGGGCGCCCAACCGGATGGGGGCGTCGCACGGCATCTACAATGCCACCGACAGGCCGGTGGAATGGATGAACATCAATGTGGGGACGTCAAAGGTGTATGACGCCTTCAACCTGGGCGACGACCGGGTCGGCGCGCCCAAGGACGCCATCCCCCAATTCATCACCATGAAGCTCGACAAGGCCCTGCTGAAGCCGGCGCCGACCGGGACCGGCGTGACGCGCCGCCGGGTGCTGGGCCCCAGCATATTCTTCTCGCCCTGGGCCTATTACGATCATGTGATGGTAGCGCCGGGCGGCAGCACCGTCTCCACCACCTCGTCCGATATCAGCGAAGCCTATTATGTGATTTCCGGCGACGGCAGCGTGACGGTCAATGGCGAAACCGTCGCCATCAAGAAGGGCGACGCCATTCCGGTGGATCTTGGCCAGAGCAAGAGCTTCAAGGGCGGCAGCGCACCCTTGGAGCTGATGATCATCGGCATCGCCAAGGACATGAAGACCAAGGAAGCCTTCCTGGCCGTGATGGCGAATTCCTTCTGATTATTTCCGATAGTAAAGCGGAATCTCGCCGGGGACCTTGGCGCCCAGCCGGTAAACGCTGCTGGTGGCGGTGAGATAGACCGTCTTTCCGTCTTCGGCGAAGGCCAGGTTGGCGACCACTTCGGGCAGCACGATCCGACCCAGAACCTTGCCCTGGGGCGAGATGATGGACACACCGCCGGGCCCGGTTGCCCAGATGTTGCCGACGCTGTCGACCTTCAGCCCGTCGGGCACGCCTGCACCCAAGGCCTGCGCCCAACGGTACAGGATACGCTTGTTGGAAAGCTTGCCGTCCGCGCCCACGTCATAGGCGCGCAGCACCATGTCCGGCATGGAATTGGAGACATAGAGCGTCTTGCCGTCCGGCGAGAAGCCGATGCCGTTGGGCTGCTTCATGTCGGTGATCATCGCGGTGAGCTTGCCGCCGGCATAGCGATAGACGCCGTTGAACTTGATTTCCTTCTTGGGGTCGGCGTCCATCTTGGGCAGGCCAAAGGACGGGTCGGTGAACCACAGCGCGCCATCCCTGGCGAAGACCAGGTCGTTGGGACTGTTCAGGCGCTTGCCCTCATACTTGGCGAGGACCGGCGTCAGGGCGCCCTTCTCGTCAAGCTTCTCGATGGTGCCGATGCCCATGCGTGTGACCAGGATGGTGCCATCCTTGTCGGTGATCAGGCCGTTGGAGCCGGAATTGGAGCCCTTGGGCGGATTCGTAAGCCCGCCGGAGGCCTTCAGCACCACCACCACATTGCCCATGCGGTCGAGGGCGCGGATATTGTTGTCGGTCACGTCCGAGAAATAGAGCCGGCCGCTTTTCCACACCGGCCCTTCGACGAAGCCAAAGCCGCCCTCCACCCGGCCCACCCGCGTGCCCGGCGCGATCACCGCATCCAGCGCCGGATCAAGGCGGACCACCCGCATGGTGTCGGCCTTCATGGCATTCTGCGCCAAAGCAGGCGTGGCAAGCAGGCAAAGCGCGGCAAGCGCATATTTCATGGTCATGGATGTTCCCCCCAAAAAATAACAAACGGATTTTGCGCGAAGCTTAGGTCTCGAGAATGGTGTTGGGCAACCGGTTCTTTGGCGCAGCCTGGTGACCTGACGGATATTTTGTACCATCGGCATAGAGAGACTATTGCATCGCCGCCGCCCGATCTAGAGGTTGTGGGACTGGGCTAAATGCCTGTGGTGCGGGTGGCCGATATCCTAGCGATGAGTGGG
>Ga0209296_1000414_pt1 | contig 36725 bp, 50 predicted proteins | sample S_130206_EF_Meta_FD_187319 | JGI IMG/M metagenome (GOLD analysis project Ga0209296, IMG submission 187319) | Freshwater microbial communities from Lake Simoncouche, Canada to study carbon cycling - S_130206_EF_MetaG (SPAdes) (version 2) | ecosystem: Environmental > Aquatic > Freshwater > Lake ... | reverse complement strand
AGTAGCAAATCCAACAGCATCACCAGTCGGGAGAACAACCAAAGACCCACCCGCGATTGGGTAGGATGCTATTGGTAATGATGCGATCCCGTATTTTGCCATTGGACGCCTGCTTGCCGTGTTAGATCATTCTACCATAGAGGCTCCAGTTTCCGCTACAGCATCAACCCTAGCCTCCCATCCACGGCCAAATGTGGCAAAGTTGGAAAGTGATTTTAGAAACTCCAAGCGTTTGTCACAAAGTGAGTTAACAACATCTGCTGGATTTAGAGCGCAGATAGCACTGATTGATTTCTGGCCTATGGCGCCATCGTCAGCAACACCAGCAATCCGCTGCAAGAACTTGGCAGATCGGCCAACTCCGCTGTTCACCGCAAAATCATAGGCTGCATAATCCACCCCAGACGGAAGATCATCGCAGCGCATCTTGTCCCAGTACATGGCCTTGTAGAACGGCTTAACTGCTTCTGGCGTCAGAGCGCGCATTTCCACCTCTGTCACATCCCGGTTCAAATATGCCTGCCAAGCAGATCGAGTGACGCCCAGATTGGTCATTCCACCTGGGTCTTTTGGATGGTTCACAAACCCGCCTTCATGCTTCAACACCATCTTGAAGCAATCATCCCAATTCTCTTTCATTTGCCGTCCCTCGCGGTAAGAGCATCCGTTTTAGCTTTCGACCCAAGACTGGAGCCATAATAGAACTGCGTCACGCCAGTCCATGAAGTGCTGAGAGACCCCAGCATCATCAAGATGACTTCAGTTCCTGTCTTCGGAATCCCGAACACCAAAATGTAAACCAGCGCACCGAAGAACCCAAACGTGATGATGAAGGCCAGTGCCTTCGGGGTCCAGTCTTTGGTCTCGCGCTGCATCTGCCGTGCGCTGTTGCGATCACCGGCGGCGATGCGCTCAAGATCAATGTCCAGCTCTTTCATATGCGCTTTGAAGTCAGCATCGATCTTCTTCAGTGCCACAAGCTGGTCTGGCGATGCTGAAGCCATTGCTGTCTTCACCTCATCTTCAGAGCCGTTTTCATGGCCCAATAGCACGTTGGATAGCGTCTTGACGGCAATGCCAGCCAGCGGCCCACCCAGAGCCGTAGCGATGGTAGGAGCGATCTGACCAAGCAGCGGTCCAAACTGATCCAGTATGCTCATGTTAGACCCCTATCTGTGGAAAGCTGCAATCGCAAGAAGGGAAAATATAGCGGCAACCGTCAGGAACAAAATGATAACAACGCTCCATTGAGCAATGTTGTCCATCAGTTCCGCCTGTTCATTTTCAGCCTGAATTTGCGCTGCTTTGATGTCTTTCTTGATCTTGGTTGTAGCTGCTACAACCTCATCCCAAGCTGCTAGTCCAAACTCGCCAACGAAATGGTTCTTCAGATCGGCCATCATCTGGTCAGCTTCAGCCTTTGCGGCATAGGCTTCCATTGCCATCTGTTCTGCTGTTTTACCTGATAGCAAGCTGCCGTGATGCGGTTCTGCGGCAATGCGCGTCAGATGCGCAACACTATCAAACAGGGAACTGACATCCTTCGCCATTCCCTGAATTTCTTTGCCCACAGCAATGCCGCCCTTGATGGCTTCATAGCTGGCCTTTGCAATGGCTAGGATCGTGATCGGGTCCATTACTTGTCAGCCTTCCCATCCAGTTTGTCGTAGATGCGCTTGAACATGCTTTCAATGTGATCCATGCGCTTGTCTAGGTCATCCTTGCGGACATAGTTTATCGGAAGATCGACTTCAATCTTATGAAGATCTGATTTCAAAACTTGCACGGCTTCCCATAATATCCTGGCAAACCAGCCAGACGTGGCAAGCACGGCTCCAAAGATCATGTTGATGGTTGACTGGTCCACTTTGAATCCCTCTTGCTTGCATTTCAGAACATGCGGAAGAAATTACCAATTCTAGGAGCCGCCGTGAAGATCCAGCCTAATGTTCCACCATTCGTAGAGTTGGCACCAGCATACCATGTCGACGCAGTTGCATATGCTTTGATATTGTTAACTGCTAGGTAATTTGAGTCTATGGCTCCTGCTGTAATTAGCGTGGCAGGTGAAGCTGCGGATGTTCCTTGGATGGTTAGCAAATTGCCTGCGGTTCCTGCTGCGGTGAATTGCGAAACGGTTGTGCTGGTGGCGGCAAAGTTGATTGTTGCCGCGCCGGTCGCGCCATAGGTGTTGGTGATGTTTCCAAAAGTGTTGTTGCCGGTGATGTTGAGCTGCCCCGCACCGCCCTGATCCAACGTGATGTTGGCGTAAACAATACCGCCCCCGGCAAAGGTTTTGGTGGAGGCGCTGGTCAGTTTGATGGTTCCAGATCCGGTTACGGTAAGATTGGTGGCGGTCGTTGCGTTCCACCCCGGCGTTCCAGACAATGTCCAAGTTCCAGTTCCAATAGCGACGGTTCTCACGTTTGAGTTAGAAGTGTTAAAAAACACCGCGCTTACGTTGTAATTAACGGCGTTAAATGTGCCCGCAGTTAATATAACACCGTTGGCGCTAGTGCTGTTCATAGCATCCGCCAAAGTTACGGACCCGCTAGGTGAATTGATTACAATTGGTTGCGTAAATGCTGGCGCGCCCGCACTTGTAATGGTTTGAGTTCCGCGCCCAGCAAATGTGATTGTGCCAGTCCCAGTGATTGATGTAATACCTGACCCATTGATCCAGTTGCCGTAGATTGTAGGCGGCGTCGAGCCAGTTGCTAATATCATTGTATTGGTCGTGCGGCCCGACATATTAATAGTGCCGATATTATAACCGGTGTTTCCACCATTTATGGTGATGGTTGCGCCAGAATTAAGGCCGGTGGACTCAATCCATGCCGTATCTTGCGCCAATGGAAAATTGTTAATGGCGGGAGTTCCGCCGCTAGTCGTTGCCCATGAAGCTACGCCACCCCAGTTGCCACCAGCAGCAAGGTTCCAGTATTTGTTGACGCCAACGGGGAACGTTATGCCGCTATTGCCCTTGCAATCACCAAAGCGTGTGCCGCTGATAGGTGCGGCAGCGCCAGCAATGATAATGTCACAAAAATCAACATCAGCAGATCCTGCGGCAAATGTTCCAACTGTAAAAGTGCGCGGCGTTCCAATGGTATCAGACGAAATAAAATTGCGCATTGAGGCATCAGTCCCCGCAGAAATTGTAAGTGTGCCCGTAATAGTTTGATTGCCGCTAAAAGAAAAATTGCGAACACCAATGTTTATATAGCCAGCAATAGATAGATTAACAAAAGTGTTTGACCCAGTTATTGAAAGACCTGATGCTGTAGTTGACGTAATATTAAATGTTCCATATGAAAGCCCACCAAAACTTAATGTTCCGGTGGTAAGATTGCAATTAATAGTTGAAGATCCGGCACTAAAAGTTAAGTTTGTTGTTGTTGTAAAAGTAAATGCGGCGGTAGTGGTTACAGTGCTGGTGCCAAAAGTAATTGATCGCGTATTTGCATTGCTTGACGATAAGCTTGTGCAAGACAACGCAAAATTTGCGGTATCAAAAGATCCATTTGTAACTGTAAACGCGCCGCCAAATGTAGTTGCAAAACCAAGCGCCCACCCACATCCAACACCATTGACAGTCACGGCAGACGCCAGCGCCACACCATTTGTCGTAAACGTCTTGCCCGTTGCAGATCCGGTCAATGTAATTGCACCCGTATAGGTGCGCGTCATTCCGGTTGCAGGAAGCGTCACGTTGCCATGAATAGCCAGCGGTGCTGTGCCTGCAAAGGTAAGATTTCCAGTTGCTGGCCCTGCAATCGTCAGTGAGGCACAGCGCAACTGTGTTGCTGTGCAGGTGACGGTGTAGGCGGTGGCGTTAGAAACCGAGTCAAAAACGACATTGTCGGCAGATGTCGGAACAGATGCGGGACGAACGTCGCCGACACTTGATGACCAATTAGTTGTTGTTGTAGCGTCCCATGTGCCATTACCGCCACGCCACCAACGTGTAACAGCCGCAGGCGCAGCAGTGAGAATGACGCCAGTGCCTGTACCAGTGCTGTTTGCGCCAGCGTAGAACTCGCCGGGCGAGGTTGTGCTGATAGCGGTTGTGCCCATCGCAAGGTAGTCTACGCCAGACACGCGAGCGCCTGCGATGGTCAGCGTGGCGGTGCCGGTGACGGTGACTACGTTGCCAACGGTGCCGGTGATGGTCCATGCGCCAACTGTCTGTGTGGTAGTGCTCAACGCAATCGTGTGAGCAACAGTTTTGGTTGAAGCGAGTTCTGTAAATTGGTTGTTGCCACTGATGGTCAGTGTCGATGTGCCAGTTGCGCCGCCAATGGTCAGTTTATTGTACGACAATCCGTTTCCATCAAAAGACCTAGCAGAAGTAGCCGTGTTGGTGAGCAATATGTTGGCGGTGCCTTTTTGAAGCGTAAAACCTGAAGCACTCACGAGCCAAACACTACTACCTGTAGTTGTTAAAGACCACAAGCCGGAACCCATTTTAAGTATTGAAGAAGCGCCAGTTAACGCAATGGTAATAAAAGACCCAAGCGATACGTTAAACGTAACTGCGTCAAAAGTTCCATTGTAAAATGAAAATTGACCCGTCACCGAAAGCGCATCGCCTAACTGGAGTGTACCCGCACCGCAAGTTACAGAAAAGCTGTTAGGAAACGTTTTTCCGTTAGATGTGATTGTTTGTGTAGTCCGACCAAAAAAATTCATGGTTGAACTGGAACCGGACATTGTAAGTCCAGAACCGGAAGTCCAATTTTCGTGGATATTTAAGCCAAAAGTAGCAAAGGAAAGCGTCATAGCGGTGGAGCGCGGGGACGCGTCAAACGATCCAATGTTCCATTGTGTGTCAACAGTAAGTGTTGTTGGGACAGTTCCAGCGTTGTCAAACGTAGCCGTGTCTTGTGCTAGAGGAAAATTGTTAACTGCGGGGGTGCCACCAGACGTTGCGGCCCAGCCTGTAGATGACCAATTTGCAGAAGCGCCACCAAGGTTCCAGTACACCGTTTTGGTGCCTGGAAAAGTGATGCCGGAATTTCCACCGCAGTCGCCAACGCGCAGCGTGGAAGCGTTATAGGGTGCAGCAGCGCCTGCGATTGCAATGTCCCTGAAGTCGCAATCTTGTGCGGATACAGCGGCGCATGTCAGCGTGCGCTGAGTGTTGTTGGCTGAAGACTGCAAGAAAATGCGGCGTATGGCGGACGCGCCAGCGCACGTAAGAGTGCCGGTGATGGTTTGGTTGGCAGCAAATGTGCAACCCATAAGGCCGGTAGCGGCAGAAGCCGTAAACGTCAAATTTGCAAACGTATTTGCTCCCGTTATTGCATGAGTAGCCGCAGTGGTTCCGGTAAAGTTAACGTTGTTGAACGTAAGTCCGCCGCCATTAATTGTGACGGCAGAAGTGCTGGTGCAATTTATGGTGGATGTTCCGGCATTAAACGTCATGTTTGTTGAAGTTGTAAAAGCTATTGGGTTAGCCCCAACAAGCGTTATTGCGCTTGCACCAAGATTGATAGCGCGCACGTTAGAATTAGAAGAAGAAAAAGAGTTTGCAGATATTGCCTGCCCATTTGTAGCAAACGTGCCGTTAGTGACGGTCAGCGGATTTGCCCCGATGTTCAGTGCATCAATAAGCTGGACGGTGCCGCCGTAAGTATCAATGCTAATACCAGCGCTATATGTTTTACCGGCACTTGTAATTGACTGTGTATTGCGCCCACTAAAAGTTAATGTAGCAGTACCGCCAAACGAAACGCCAGTGCCGTTCTTCCAATCACCGTAGATGGTGAAAGCTGTCGTTGACAACGTCATTGCGCTGCTGCGCGCAGACATGTCTACGGTTCCGGTGTACGGGATAGCAGCATCCATTGTTATGGTGCCGGTCACGCTGCCGGTATTATTAAACGTCGCAGTATCTTGAGCCAACGGAAAGTTAGTTGTAGCAGGAGACCCACCAGATGTAGCCGCCCAGCCAGTGGCCGACCAATTTTGCGCACCAGCAAGGTTCCAATAGACCGTTTTAGCCGCAGAAAACGTAACGCCCGTTACACCACGCAGATCGCCGATGCGCGTCCCAGACAGCGGAGCCGCAGCACCAATAACCCGCAGGTCACGAAAATCAAGATCAGACAACCCAGACGTAGAATTGACCGAAAAATCAGTAGCTAGTCCATAGGTGGTGCCGCGGATCAAAAACCGCCTGTTGCCTGCCGTTCCAGACATAGAAAACAAATTTGTAACGGTCAAAGATACGGTAACTGCTATTGTTGAAAAGCCAACAGTAGCACTAGGCGTCAGCGTCAATGTGTCGATAGTTACCGCTGTGTCTACGGTTACGGTAAGGCCAACAAGGCCAGAACTAGCGTCAAATATAGCCGTATCGCCAGCGCCGGGAACTGTTGAGCCTGGTGCGCCGCCAGATGAAGCTGACCAATGATTTGTCCCATCAGACCAGTTGCCTGCCCCAGCAACCCAATACCGGATAGCCATTGATTACTCCTGCGGAGCGTCAGAGGGGGCGTCAACAGGTGGCGCAGTGACAATGGCAATCCAGTTGTCATAACGCTGCTGCTTCATCGCCTCAATCTCTTGAGGCACCAGCTTCTCGTAATCCGCAGGCATCATCACCAGCGCATCGTGAAGAACGAAGGGTTCAGTTCCAATCTGAAACTGGTCTGCAATGCGACCATCTTCAAGCTGCACGATAGCCATGGGATTCCTCTTTATGCAGTTGCAATACAGCGCCAGTCACTGGTAGCAAGATTGTACACAAACCCAACATCAAGCCGATTTGTTGAGACTGTTGTAGTAGGAAGCGCCACAGTTGATGACTCAAACGAAGCACCCCAGGTTATCGGGATTGCCGTTGTTCCGGTGATCGAAATCCAAAGCCTCTGACCATTCACAGGCGTACCTGTAAGATTGGTTGTAAACGATGTAATAGTATTGCTTTGGCCTGTAATCACCATCATGTCGTAGTTGTCAGTGTTCAGTGTTGGAGTAGCGCTGTTAGCTGTGCTGGCAAGAACACGGATTGGAACGCGACCCAATGCGGTGACATTTCCAGACGCATCCAACTGAGGCGAACGAGTTGCCTCCATTGTAATGAATACATCTTTGGTTCCAGCAGAGAATGTTACCGCTGATCCAGCATTTGACGATGAATAAATGGTTGTCCTGGCAAACACGTTCGCCGATGAATACGTCCCAAGTCCAACTTCCCACTCATTTAAAGATTGGTGCTGGATCGAATAATAGAACGTATCTCCAACGCTCAGGACAGCGGAAAACGTGCGATAGCCATTGGCAGGCGTCCCAGATACCGTAAACGATCCTGAACCTGCCGTGCTTGATGTATCGCTGACGCGATCCGCTGTCACAAAAGCCATAGTGGTTAGTCCTCAGTGATCGTAGATGCGGTTGTCAAGCGAGGCGTTACGCCAGAAGTCACCGCAATGCTAGGAGACACGGTGCCGCTGTAATAGAGAACGCCAGCGCCTGTAGATGCAGTTCCAACGCCAAAGTAGGTGACGGTGGATGAACCAGCCGTGCAGGCGCCAAAGTCGATGTTGGCAACAGGTGAGACGCTATTAGCTGTAACAGTCCAGCCGCCTGTTGTACGGGCAACCGCAACACGCGCATATCCCGTGTAAGTTGCTTCGCTGGTAGACTGATCGCCAGCCTCGCCGGGATCAGCTGTATGGAGCGACACATACAGATTTGTTAGCGGTGATGACGCTGCGTTATCAGCCAGATTGGCAATCGCTGTTGCGTTGAAGATCAACTTCAACAGCGAATTTTCAAAGGCGTTTGATTTTGACATTGATCTTTCTCCTTAACCGTAGACGCGAGTTGTTCTCGCAATCAATGGTGATCCGCTGTGAAGTGCTTTCTGAGACTCGTCTTGCAAGGATTGAACGCGAGCCAGATAAATCTGACCAAAAACATTGACCCTTTGGTCATCCATAAGGAATGGCGCTGCATGAGTCAGCGCTCCATAAAGATAAACATCAGGTGCCTTGGTTATGAGCCAGTTTGTGGTGACGGCATCAGACAGCGCCGGGATTTTTGCATAGTAGACCATCTCTACTGTGATGTAGTCCCCAGGCGGAGGAACAAGCTCGATTGCGCCATCCATCAGCGAATAGAAACGTGTCTGCGTGTAGGTGTTGCTGGCATTGATAATGTCAGCCTCATCCAAAGTGATGTAACGCAGTGGACTCTGACCACCTTGGATCTGAAGGTTGATGCCTTCCAGCCAATCAGTCGGAAGTTTTACAAACTCATCGCTGTTGTTGGTTGTAGCGCGAACGATCATTTCGCGTGTTCGCAAACGTGTATTTAGGTCAGCCTCTGCAAACTGAATAAACGTCTGGATCTGTGAAGTAAGATCTGCACGGTTGAGATAGTCAGCAATGGCTGACTGCAACGTGGCGTAATTTGTAATTGTGCCCATCAGCTCGTCATCCAGTGAGTTCGATAGGGAGCAGCCTCATCCGTTGCCAACCATTTCCGCAATGCAGCCTTGTCGCCAAGAATACCACGTTGGCGCAAATCCATATAGAGGACCATTGGAATTGATGCGACCTTCACCATTCCATCTGGAAGCTTGTCAGTCCGGCTGATTTCATTGCGGATTGTCTTGTTTTGTTCGGCAAGCTGGTCAATTTCCACCGTGCTTTCCAGAACAATCTTGTTGTCTGTCGTAAAGTGCATCTGCTGGCGTGTGCCAGTGAGCGAGTCGTAGGCCAGATCAAATGATCCCGGCGCGAAATTCTCAGCCATTAGCTTCTCCCAAAAAGGTAGGAGCCGGAGATAACCCCGGCTCCCTTGATTGCTTAGGAAGGAATGATGTTGGCGACAACCGCATTGGCCTTTTCAGACTTCATGCGCAGACCATACTCAACCACCATTTCCTTCTTGTCGAAGTCGCCGGTCTTGGCAATATCGAACGTCTGGAACGGACGCAGGTACGAAACGCTGATGTACTCAGGGTCCAGCACGAACGCAAAGTTAGCAGGCTGGAAACGGTTAGGAACGATGGAGACTTCACCAAAGTCGCCAAGGTAGATGTCTGCCGTCGCGATGATCTTGAGAGGCGCAACACCAGTGTTGTTCATGCGCTGCGCAGCAAGACCGGCAAACGCAGACACAACGGTCTTGTTGTAAGCGTTCACCATCAACATCTTGGCATCGCCGCCCTGCTCCCAGACCTGCTGGATAGCAGTCTTGAGCATGGTTTCGGTGAAAGCCACGTCCGTAGAGGTGGAAAGACCAGTCCAAGCCGTGCCGGGATAGCCGTTGCCGCCAGAACCAGACATAGCCGAAACCGTCGCCGCATTGGCCTGCGAGTTAGTAATAAGCCAGGTAGGCAGACCGGCAGTCTTGCGGGCGGTGCTGCTGGAGTTGCCAGCCACGCCAGCCTGATTGCTGGTCATGATGGCTTCCATATCACGCTTCAGCTCTTTGGAAGCCTTGGCGGTCTGATAAGCCATCTGGGTGCGCATACCAGCGTTGTCCACGGCATCATCAGTACCAGAGACAGAGATCACCTTGGTGCTGATCTGGGTGTAGTTGGCAACACGGACGACATCCGTGAAGTCTGCATTGCCAGCCGCAGCGCCTTCGATGGCGGCATTGGACGTGCTTGCCGCAGCAAGAGCGTCAACCTGCCACTCAAAGTAGGTGGCCTTGCAGGTATCACGCCCAATGTTGGACATGAAAGGCGTATCTACGGGCGAAATGTCGTAGATGATATTTGACAGGTCTTCGCGGATTTCATTGGTCGCGTCGTAAGTGGTAACTTTGCTGAGAGATGCCATGTTATTTTCTCCTAGAGTCCATCAGACCAAATAAAGCAGCGGCATCATTGACGCTGCCAGATGCTTTGAGACGCATTTGCATCCGCGACATATCATTTCCACGTTGTGGATTAGACGCTGTGGAACCTGCCCGCATTGGCCTTGGTCCTTCTGCCTGTTTTGGCTTTGGACGGTTAGCATTTAGCGCATCATATCGTCTGGCCTTTTCAAGGATGACGACATAACGAGGATCATACACCTGTGCCAATTCTTCAGCGGAAAAGCCAGATTTCTGGCCGTAATCGCGAAGGTTCTTGGTCCCAGCCTGCATTTTCTCTGGATCAGACCACTCCTTGAAGGTGGAAACCAGATACTTCTGGCCTTCCTCTACAAGTTGCCGTCTAGCAGCCATTTCCTTTTCTTGATCCGCCATCTGTAGTCTGGCCTGCTCCTGCCGCATCATTGCAAGCTGGTTCTGCCGGTCTTTCCACTGATCGCGATAGAGAGGATAGTTGATTGGATCTTCCTGATGCACCCGCACCCAATCCGGTTCCTGTTCGATCTGCGCTTGCAGGATCGGGATTGCCGCACTGAGAGCCTGTTGCATCTGGCTCCGCTCAACATCTAGCTGCTGTTTCTCCTGTCTCAACTGGTTGAAATTACGCGAATAATCGGACTGCCTCTGGTAGCCTTCCAAAGCCTCCTTCAACGGAACCTCAACCGTCTTTCCGTCAATCTTGACGGTTACGAGTCGGTTCGGATCAAGAGGTTTATCCTTGCTACCTTTGTCGTCCGCGCCTGCGTCTGCCTCATCTTCACCATCGAACTCAGATGAATAGTCATCTGCTGCCTCGTTCTCTGGATCAAACGTCTCATCGGCATCATCAAGCGCCGCCTCTGTCTGATCGACTTCGGCATTAGCCCTCCGCCTTGGATCTGATCCGGTTTGGGTCTGTGGACCTTCCATTGCAGATATACGGTCAGCGGCTTCTGCTAGGCTGATTTCGCTAGGCTGCGACTTCTCAGCATTGGACATGTAAGTTACCTCATCAGTTAGCTCGCTTCAAGCGGCTGTTAAATCGCGTAACGTCTGGCTCTGATGCAAGCGCAATCAGTTCAGCCCGAAACGCAGTTATGGCGCGTACCATGAAGAACGCGACATCTCTCCCACCCAGATCCTCTAGATCCGACTGTTTCCATTCGTCAATATAACGCTGCTCAAGGCGATCCAAGACTGAACTTGCAGCCTTGTCAGACGCCAGCGCCTTAGCGGATCGCCACAGTTCTTCCTGTTCAAAGGTGGACATTTACTGCATCCCCGGTGGCATCATGCCAGTCGGCATCATGGGCGCCTGCGGCATTGGAACAGGAGGTGGCGCAGCAGGAGGTGCAAATGCCTGCGCTGTCTTGAATACCTCTTGGATTTCAGTTCGCTGGCGATCAACCTCTGCCTTGATGGTCGCCATATCCACCTGCGCTCCATACTTGGCTTGGATTTCAGCAGATTTCAGCATGGCGTCAATGAACATCTGATCGCGCTTGTAATCGTTCTCAGCGATGGCCTTCTGACGATCCAGTTCCTGCTTTGCCGCATTGATGATGATGTCAGCCTTGACCTTTTCGGCCTCAACATCAGCCAACAACTGCGCTGGATCTGGCTTGTTGGAACCAGCCTGCATCTGCTGCATGAAAGCCTGAACTTCCTGCGGGTTAACTTCCTTCCAGAACTGAGATGCGTCTGGGAAGCCCTGCAAGGTAGTCATTTGCGCCAGCGTATTGCGGAACTGGGCAAGATCCACCAGCGGATTGTTGGGTCCATACTTCTCAATGGCTTGCTGCTGCATCTGGGCAATCTGCCCAAGACCCATCAGGCGTGTTTCGTCAGATCCACGCCCCAGCGCAATGTTGACCACCATATCCATGCTGGAATCCCAGCCACGAGGATCAACAGGCACGAACTTGTTGCGCAGGCGGATGATCTTGGCTTTGTCCTGGTGCTGAATGACCAGTTGCAAGACGCCCTGAAAGCACTGCTTCAAGCCATCTGCAAACAGGCGCGCAATCATCTCGATGCGATCCTGCGAAGATGACAACTGTGCCTGAACCGCCGCCCGTGTAGTGGATTGCAGCACGTCAGCATCCAGCCCTTGCGAGGTGCGGGAGATGCCGGTGCGCTGGGTCTTCACCTCATCAAGGTAGGCCATCACGCCAAGCGCCTGCTGCCCAACAAATGGTTCAACCAGAGGCGCGATCATGCCAGGAGCGCGAGCGCGAATGATGGCGCCTGTCTCCACATTCATCACATCGTCGATGTTGACCTGATTTTCCACGATGACCATGCGTGGATGGATCGACTGCGCCAGGCTATCAAGCGTGTTGCGCATGATAGAGGATTTGATTAGCTGCAAGTCCATCGTCTGGTCGGCAATCGACTTTCCAAAGATGGTGTGTGGTGTCGGATCAGGCTCCAGCAGCGAGAATGGCGCATATTGCACCACTTCATCGTGCAAAATATAAGAACCGTTGCCAACAGAGCAGACCTTATGCAGTTCTGCAATTCCATCTCCATCCTTGTCGATCCGCATATAGCTTTCGACGTAATAGACCTTGGTTGTGGCCTCATCATTTTGCGCGGTTAGCCCAAAGAACGATTGATCCGCAGGATTTCTGGTGATTACCTCGTTGTTCATCTCAAAACCGCCAGTTCCAGCGTTTTCTTCGATGATTGTGCGGTCGTAACCCATCTCGACCAGCTCAGAAATGGTCGTAAGCTTGCGCCTTGCCACATAAATCGCGTCTGCAATGCAGGTGGCTTCATTGTCTATCAGGAATTGCTCAGGCGGAACGCACTCAACCACATAACGAGGCGTCTTTTTGGTCCGCTTGATGCGCATTGTGATGCGCTGCTCTCCAGTCATCATGTCTGTTTCTTCGGTGTATTCCTCAACCGATATATCAGGATCTTGGGCAATGAAATTTGCCTCTGCCTGCGTGATGCCGGAGTAGGAATAGTATTCCACCGTGTCATCTGTGCGGACATACCAAGTCAGAACGCCTGTTTTCAGGATCAGTGCATCTTTGATGGCGTCATGGAGGATGCGAAAACCGGGATTTTCCTGCATAAAGATGTAATTTATCAGATCAGTTGCCTGTTCTGCGCTCTCAACATCCTCCGCAGACTTCGGGATAAACTCCAAAAGCTTGTCGCCGCCGGTAAAAATGCGCAGCAATGAAGGAAGCATCGACAAAACGGTGTCGCGTACCTCCGTCATGATGACTTGGGATCGACCTGATTCCTCATTCCCGAATAGATCGCCCAAATAAAACGACATTGCACGTTCACGCTCTGGCGCAATGTAGCTGTCGATGTAGGTTGTGGCGTCTTCAATGGCCTGGGCAACCCTGTAGCGAAATTCCTCATCCGTCATAGGCACTTCATAAGGCATCAAAAACCCAGTCTCACTGTTGTAAGCCGAGTGTTGAACGCCATCCGCATTGATCGGGATCAAGTCTGGATTGTAAGCGCCATATGACGTTGTAGGGTTCGCCATGATTTCAATCCTTATTTCTTCTTCGACTTGCCAGCTTCACTGAGCGCAATCGCGATTGCCTGCTTCCTGCTGCCAGCCATCGGAGCCTTCTTTGGTCCTTTTGGATTGACGCCAGCGTGAAGTGTTCCAGCCTTGTATTCGCCCATCACTTTGGCGACCTTGGCGTTTGATTTGCTCATCTTTTTCATCGTCTGCCCCCAATCATGATTTCTACTTCAGAACCACTACCATCAGACCCTTCGGAGTTGTCATACTCATCCTGATTTTCACCATCGGCGCTGTCCGTAATCGGTCCACCGACAATCCACGCTGCGCACGTCCGCTTTGCAGCGCACTTGAAGTCAAACATTTCGCAGAAGCCCAAATCTCCAGCATCAATGACTTCCATCGCGTCATCTGCCATTCCATCTCCAAGACCCTCCTCAATGCAATCGATGATATGCTGCTTCTGGTTGAACGCAGCGCAGTTGCCGCAGAGCATACCCTTGGCCTCATCGCCGGCAACTTTCCACCTGCGACCCATCTTTGTCCAAAACTGATCGTTAGGCTGATTAGGGTCCATCGGCCCATAGTCCGCTTTGTCGATAGCCTTGCCACGGTTCTGCAAGTTCATCGTGACATCGCCGGTAGCCTTTGGGCATGTATCGCCGCGCTGGCTGTCTTCCATCATAAAGTCAGCCATCAGATAATCTCCGTGACAGATACCGTGGATGAAGTAACGGCTGAATCCTTGATAACAGCCATTTTATCGCCGGGGTTTACAGCAAAAACCTCAGACCAGTTATTTGGAACCATCGGACTGGTTGTGATACTGGCGACAGGAGCCGCGCCAAATGCAACGTGACAGTGACCAAGAGAACAAGCCACACGAACCATTGTTGTAAACGGTCCAAAAGCCGTTGCCGTTGCAGAGCTGGTATTTCCAACAGTTATAACCTGCGTTGTGCCAGGAAAGGAAACAGTCGGCACAAGCTGACCATTACTGTCCTTGATGATTTTGCTCATGATCGTGCTCCTTTAGTCGTAACGCCTCTTCAAGGCTTCTTTCCACTATTTCTCGTCGAGATGGCTTTTGCCTTGGCCTTGGCATCCGCCTTTGAACTCGCACCCCACGCTTGCAGCGATAAAAGTAGACGTGTTGGCTGTCCCTTTTCATCCCGTTCTGGCCCCGGCATGTTTCCCATACGAGCCAAGAATGAAGCACGGCGAGGATTATCGCCAGCCTTCACAGGAGGTTTCAGGTTCATTCCCTCAGATTTTGCAGATGCGCGACCTTTGGCGTTCAACCCACCATTGGGGTTCTTGCCCTCCGCCCTCTGCCATGCAGGCGTCTTTGCCATCATACAATCCCACTTATCCCGCGCCGCAGCGGTTTGCCAGGACGCCATGCAAATGCTCTCCCGCCCACACCAGCGGCGGTTCCGGCAAACGTCAAACACAGGCTATCCGCCAAGTCTGGCGAACGCATCCCACGTTTTCTCATTCCGTCCTTGGACTCTACCACAAGCTTACCAGAACTGGAAAACGTGTAACGTGGAGCAACCAATTCATGCCGCAGCGCCTCATCCCTTGGAAGCTTAACCGCTCTGGTTCCAAGCCAATCCTTGACGCTGATCCACAATTCATCCCGCAGCCGGTTAGCATTTGGATTCATGGCTGAACTCTCCGACACGTTCACGTCCCTGACGTTGTAGCCTTGCTCCCGCAGGCGATCTGCAACGCCAGATCCTAGACCAATCGTATCAACGCAAATCTCGTCAGGGTTGTCCATCTTGGCTTCATTGACTACAGATCCAACTGTCTGCATCAGATCCAGTCCGCCCCACGATTTCAATTCAACAACCACATTGCCGCGCCGTTTGCAGAGCGCAGTTCGATCAGATCCAAAACGCGCAACGTCCAGCCCATAGATCATCGGCTCAGACATTGGCACGGTAATGTCACGATCAAAGGCTGCATCCACCAGTTCAGCCGGGATCAGGGTATCATCGTCGCCCAAGGCAAACTCACCGAGAACACGGATGCGAAAGGCGTTGGATGCCTCGCCATATGTTGAGGCAATTTGTCGCACAAAGTCTGTGGAAACCAACGGGTTATCCAGACAGCTAACGTGCATCCGGTTCCAGTCAGATGCCAGTTCATGGTGTGTTTTGTAGAACAATCCGCTGGATCGCGTTGGATTGGAGATGAAGATCGTTGTGGCCGAGTGGCCTGACATCGAGCCAGCCGCTGCTTCAAAGACTGCTTCAGGAACGGCAGACGCCTCATCGACTACCAGAAGAACATGCTCGGAGTGGACACCGGCCAGCGCCTCTGGACGTTCAGCGCTGCTGGTCCTGGCCGATATGAAGCTGCTTTCAGGCGCACCCTTTAGCACGATCTTGTCGGAGAACACCTCAAAGCTTTCCCGCAAGACCGGAGGTAACTTGTTGATCCATGACTTAAGCTCAGCAAACAATGCGTCAAACAACTGCGCAGCAGTCGGAGCCGTAACCACACCCTTCTGCGGAAAGCGGCACGTCATATGCCAGATCAATGCCCAGGAGCAGGCGGTTGACTTGCCCACACCGTGACCGGCTCTGACGCTGATCCTGCGCTCGCCCTTGGCAATCTTGTTCAGGAAATCCTTCTGCCAAGGCAGAGGATCAGCCTTCAAAACATTCACCACAAAGCCAACTGGATCATTCGCATAGGTGCGGATGAAGTCGATGTAGGCGTCAGCGTCATTGATTGGCTGTGTCATTCTGCTGCTTTCCGTCAAACTCCGCACATGCCTTCGCACTCATTCATGAATAGATCAGGCTGCCCAACCTCTGCATTGGTGCGCAAATCAACCTCGTCTAGCGGTTTGCAGCTTCGATGCAGATATGGAACAGCCTTGAAGCTTCCCATCATACCGCTGGATCGCAAAGCGCGATCAACATTTACCGCATCAGCAAATGACTCTTCATCCGTTGCCTTCATATTGATCCAGCTCTCATCAGATCGGAATGGGCAAAACGTGCAAGATGACTTTGGAGCAGTCCACCCATGCCTTGATAACCAATCGTGGCAAGCCATCCGGCTCATGCCGCGCTCGATCAGAGGCCAGCGGTTAACCTTCCAATTAACCATCGTTGGTTTCATCCGAATAGCCTCGTCTGTCGAGATGCCAATCCACACCTCCGCAGATTTCGCCGGTATCCTGGCCCTCGGCATATAGCCAAGCATTGCCCTCAATTCCTTATCTATCGGCTTGATCTTGTATTCTGATGTGCATTGCCGACGAGCCATCCCAATCCCATCGCGGCCTCGATCCATAAAAAACGGGATTGACGCAAACCTTTTAGACCCGCCGCTGTTCGTCCCCCGAACAAGATCGTCCCTGATATTCCCTGCGCTGACCAGATGAACAGGATATGGAAGAACAGCAATCAGCCGCTGCAAATGGTCATACACAGGCTTAGGCTCTGCCCCGGTATCCGCAAAGATCGCGCAATCAGGCATCTCAATCTCACCAGCCGCAGCCATCAGCGCAAGCGTTGTTGACTGGACACCGGCACCAAGGCTTAAAACTTTCATCAACATTTTTCCTTTTTTTTTGGAAGACCAGTCGAACAAGGCAACCGGGGGGAGGGGGGGCTACTCCGGCTTGCCTGTTAACCTGTTACAGGGGGTTGTTGAGTGTTTCAGAGGTTTCCGTGGGTGCCGTGTGTGCCGAGGATGCCGTAGGAGTAGAGGGTGCCGCTACAGCAGCCGCCCCCCGCCCATCGGGGGAGCCGGGGGGGGGGGTCTATTGCCGTGCTCCAGCCGTCTATTGCCGTGTCCATGCTTCATTCCCCCTGTTTCCCTAGTACGTAGGAGAGTGCATCCCCCTAACGATCAGCGTATCCTATTGAAAACGCTACACTATTCCATCATGCTTGGGTGTCAGTCCCCAATTCAGTCCCCAAGTCATGCACGGGTTCGCTGTTTACCTGCAACTCCAGTAGCTCCTGCTCACGCTGTGCAATAGCTGCCTGCCCCACCTTTGCTGCCTCCGATAGCTGCCTGAGAGCGTGCAGATGCAGGTGCTGGTGCGTTACCTGGACCTCCTGCCGCTCTCCGAACACGGTAGGCACAAGCTTCATCGCAAGCCACTGGTATGCGTTTATTGCAACCCTCGCGGCATTTGGGTCCACTTTTCCGCTCAAAGTGGCCTTAGCTATGTCCCCAATGGTGTCCGCATAGACTAGTGATCGGTTGGCACAGGCGCGGAGATAAGCTTCTCGGAAGTCATCGCTTGCCTGCATGAATCGATAAACCGTCGCGATGTCCGGCAGTCTCGGGTTATCACGGCACACGTTAGCCAATGACATTCCTGACGCCACTCCTACGATGATTTCATCCACCACTGCTGGCGTCATCTTTGACGGTCTTCCGAGGGATTTCTGTTGTTTTATAGATACTTCCTCTGGAACTTTGACGCGAGTTGGCGGGCGATTGGCTCGCCTCTCGATCCTTGCTCGCCTTTCAGCGATCTGCTCCTCCGTCATCACCCTTGCCATACTGACCCTATTTCCTGCTCTGTTCCCTGTTTATTGCAAAATGAGGCTCTTTCGTCAAATTAGGTTTGCAACACCAAAATGGGTCTTCACCATCAAAATGGTATTGCATCATTCAGCAGCGTGTTTGTCGGGTTCTTGTTCTGGACGTATGCACCCGGCCACTGCCGCTTGATCTCAGCGATGGTCGCCATTGCGTCTGGTCTTTCGAACAGCCCCACGATCTCATCGAAGCTCAGGACGATGTGATCTGGATGGCGCTTGGCGATGTCTGGGATGTCGTGGACAGATTTGGCGAAGGCATAGCGTTTCCTGCCGTCAGGAGAGCCGTGGAACCATACGTGGCTGTTGTCTTCACTCCTATGGCCTGCTGCCCTTGCAGCCTTGTCCAGCGCCTCCCAGCCCCTCGCCATAGCCATTGCCTTCTGACTGGCAAGCTCGATGTCCACGGCCATGATGGCCTCGTCAAGCTGGTGCTTGGCGATTGCGAACTTTGCAGCCAGTTCTGGCGGGACGATCCGCTCCAGGCGTCCTATTCCCCATTCGCCTTCATATTTGATCGCGGCTTGGTCTGCGACTTGGATTGCCGCCCATAGGCCAGCGTCCCGTGCTGTCTTTGCTCTGTTTGTGGTTCTATCGGACATCGAGATGTTCACCCTTTGCATTGATCTGTGGTTCCTGATTTTACCTGCCGGGAGACAGGGAGACAGTTTTCTACGAAACTCTTGGACCTATGCTAAGTGACGCATACCGCAGACAGCCTATCTCCCGTTAAATGTATTATGTCTATATATCAATAAGTTATCTATTTAAAAAAGGTAAGTGTAATTCTGTCTCCCTCTGTCTCCCGATTTTTGTGCTTCATAAAATCGGGAGACAGAGTCACCCTGTCTCCCGCCCTGTCTCCCGAGTTAGCACTCAGGATCATAGTCACGCCATTCTTGTGCTTCAGTTGGCTGACCATCATCCCAGCCATCCCAATCGTCACAGTTGTCATCTGCTTCATTGATAATGATTTCATCTTCTTCCATTGGTTCACCCCTTCTTTACAAACCTAGCCTGGCCCTTGTTTGCCGCCGTATGGAATTTCCCATCCCTATTCCACCCATTCTGAAGCAGGATCGAGACAACACGGTTGCTCATCATCCTGTCGCGCCTGCTGACCTCTATTAGCATGTCAGACATAATCTGGCTCACGCAGGTTTCCTGCTTGCCCAGCACCTTGGATAGCACTTCAGATGTCCAAGGATCGTCTATGAGCCGTGCCTTCGTCTCCTGCGCTGCGATGGTCTCCGCAGACCTTGTAAGCCACCACTGCTCGCCCTGCCGGTATCTATGGACTGCCTCGCCCCATATCTGGATGCGATCCTGCTGAAGCGCCTCTGTGTCGATCCTGCCCACCTTCACCGGCCAGAACCGCCTGTTGCCGGTGTCATCCCGCAGATAGTCCGTCCGATTGGTTGAGCCAATGAAAACGCATTGCCGAGGAAACGTAACTTCGTTCCTGCCGTAAGGCGGTCTGAACCGTTCCTCAGATCGGCTGATAAACGCCTTAACCACTTCCACCTCTGCCTTGCTGACATTGGCAAGTTCGGCAAGTTCAATGATCCAGCGCCCACGGACATAGCCACTGGCCTCTTTGGAGTGCATTGGCGGCAGGCTATCACCAAAGAACTCTGTTCCTGCCAATACCTTGGCTGCGGTGCTCTTTCCTGCCCCTTGGCTACCTTCCAGGATCAATACACCGTCTGCCTTGCATCCCGGCTCCATGACCCTCGCAACCGCGCTGACGCACCATTTGATCCCGACTTCCTCAACATACTGGCTGTGAGCAGGATCTTCGATTTCCACGCCTGCATAGGTTGCCAGCCATTTCGCCAGTCTCGGCTGCTGGTCCCATGCCGCTTCGCAGTCTTCTAAGAAGTGCTTCACCGGATTGATGATCGCGTCAAACACCACATCGTCGATTGCATCTGCCACTTGGGATTTTGCTGCTCGTGGAAATAGGTTCCGGTTGAACCATGACGTTGCGCTAAGGATGTCCCGATCCTCAATCTCTCGTGGCTGGAACGCCTTGTGGATTGTGCCTGGCATTGGCTTCAGCAGGATCTTGCGTCCTGTGAAGGCATTGTATGCCAGCGCCTCTGTCCATTCCCCGTGATTGCGAATCGTATGGGCAAGATTGGCATGGTTGCTGATTGCCCAGCCCTTCTGATCCACGACAAGCTTGTCTTCCCACGGATCGCCAAGGAATAGCGTCCGCTTGATCGGCTGTTCCTCTGGCGTGTTTCCGGTGATCTGCGCCACCGGCTTCTTGGATTCCAGAACCTCCGCCTTGGCGTCTAGATCGTGCTGCAAGTCAGCAAAGAAGTCGTCATCATCGAATGTGTTCCCCATCACTTCCACCAATCATCGTCTGCGCTGACCTCATTGCCCTGACCGGCAACCGCATCTGTTTCGTCTTGTTCTTTGGCTGCTATGCTGATGTCCATCGCGGCGGATAACTCCCGCTGCGCCGCTCTGACGTATGCAACCAGTGATCGTTGAGCGTAATTGGCTCCTGGCAAATCGCCAACTGATACAAATTCCCGTGCCAGCCGTGCATAAAGCTCGGCATAACCAAAATACTCGGCTGCAATTTGCAGCGTGTCTTCGAGAGTGTTAAATTTCGCCATTGCCTCCGCTCCTCCTCCCGGCGTTGAGGCGATTGACGGCGCAGCAGACTGACCCCCGCTGCGCCGTCTTTCTGTTTACAGACTAGAACACGTCATCCGCTGACATTTCAGCAAGCACCTTTGGAGCAGGTGAACCAAAATCCTCTGCTTCGATCACGCCCCAGTCCGTGGCGCCAGATCCCAGAGGTTCACCCTTGCGCGTGATCCAGACACCATTCAGACCAGCAGCCACACCGCGATTGCCCGCAGCATCGTAGCCGTAGAAGTTCAGCTCTGCCGCTCCATAATTGCCGGATTGCAGATGTTCCTCTGTGGCTGGAAGGCGAGCCTTGCCTGCCTGGGCACGCACTGGCTTCTTGCTGCTAGCTGACAGATACCAGTTTCCCCTAAACTCATCACCTTTCATGTACTCGCCGGAATCGCCGTCCTTCTCGTCGCCATCCCGCAGCGGATTGCGCAGACCCTTCGGTGGTTTATCCCCAAATTTCTTTGCAACAGCCGCTTTCATTGCCGCCTTAATAGCTGCAATGCCTGCCTCGTCTGTCTTCGGGATGATGAGAGTGATGCTGTATTTAGCCTCTGCACCTTCAGCCGCAGCACGAGGCTCCAGCAGGTGGACGTAAGCCATGCGAGCGTCCTTGACGACAATGCGTGTATTTGCGTTTTCCATTTTACCGTTTCCTTCGGTTCGACGTTTCAGAAGTCTTCAAGCTCCAGATCGGCAACCACTGCCGCATCCAGATTAATCGGGATTGATAGCTCGATAGACTTTCCTTCATATCCCGGCCACTCATTCTTTGAGATGCAGTCGGAATATATCTTGGCGATCCTGTTCATCGCTGACCATCCAGCCGCAAGGCTGTCATTGGAAAGCGTGTAACAAGCAACCGCATATGGTGGCTGTTTCTCAACAGCAATGAACGTGAATGGCGCAATGCCGCCGGTTGTCTCTGCAACACCGTCGATGTAGTGCGCCGCCTGCATATAGTAGCCATATGACCTGATGGCTCTGGCAAACGCTTCTGGCGATGCGTCGATGGTCGTCTTCAGATCCACGATGCCTGCTGATCCAATGGCGTCGATGCCGCCCTTGCACGGAACCTTGGCGTCGTATCCGGTCCAGGTTGTCTGCTGTTCGGTCACGCAGTTGGTCAGCAATTCAGCAGCATGTTTGCTTGCCCAGACACTATCGCGCATCCGCAGTGCCTTATCGAAATCAGCAACCGATATGATAGGCAGACCAATCCGCTCCAGCTTTGCCTTTTCTTCCTTGCCTTCCTTTGTTGTCCAGTTCAGTTCCTTCACGCTGAACAGATCAGCATGGGTTTTGTGCGGCTCCAGCACCATTGAGTGAACAACGGTCCCAAAGATCTGCGCTGGCGTTGGCGTCCTGTTCATCTCCATTGCCGCTTTGTAATGAGCAGGCGATCTGGCGAGCAGCTTGGCTCCAGAGGCTGATAGCGCCTCCAGCTTGAAGTAGTCATTTTCCACTGTTGTTCTCCCTAGTTGGTTGCTGCCCAGAAGGCGATCAGAGCAGCATCTGCCCTGCCGTCATCTTTGACCCGTCGAAACAGTTGGGCATATGCGGGAAAGCACTCTGCCGCCCGCATCCTGTTTCCATCTTTGCCCTCACGAGCGCCGACTGCTTTTTTCCATTTCTGTGGCGTTACATGCTCCACTGGTATCTGTAAGCCAGAGCATATGCCAATACACAGACCATAAGATTTACCAAAGGCAAACATGCTGGTGACGCCTTGTCCTGGCATTGCACCTACCAGCTCGATGATGGCTCGATCCGGTTTGCGCGATGCAATGATCCCAGCCAACATCTGCGGACTGATTTCGCGCTTCATCTTGTTTCCGCGCTTTACCTCCAGCGTTGGCATATCCTCAACGTCCAGCATACCTGTAGCTGGGTTGAAGAACGCCAGCGCACCAGATGCGCCGGGATCAATGGCTAGGATCACGGCCATTCCAGCCTCATTTCCAAACCCATAACCTTTGCATAAGCCAATGCAGATTTCAGAGTGCATGATTTGTTCGTGCGGGATGCACTGTAGGTTGCTGATGATACAGCAGCCTCATCGCACACAGCACGAGTGGATTTCTCCTGCCGCTTGCGCTCCTTTTCGATCACCCGAAAGAAGTCGTCGGCATTGCGTATGCGGTAACTCATTCCTCAACCTCCTTGCTCATTACAGGATCTGGGATCTCCATTGCATTGCGCTTGCGGCGATCTGTTGGGATCTTGTCCGCCTGCCACTCTCCACACCACTGTGTCCGAGCAACCCTTGTTGATGTTGGGTATCGCAGGCAGGTAAGCGATCCACCTGTTTTCTCTTTGGTGAACTTGCAGGTTAGGCAAGTGTCTGTTGCGCGTTCCATTAGTCGCTCTCTTTCGATAGGTTGCTTTGAATTACGATCTCAATCGGTGTCATTCCGATTTCGTGCATGTAGGCTGCAAGGATGGTGCTTTCCTCCTTGCGCTTGGTTTCGTCCATCTTTCGCATTGCAATGATCTTGCGGATGATTTTGACATCGTAGCCATTGCTCTTGGCTTCAGTGTAGATGTCCTTCACATCTGTCTTCAACAGACTGATTTCATCCTCCTGATTTTCGATGCGTTCCACAATGCGAGCGAGTTGATTGTTTTTCAGATCAGACATTTTATCACCCCATTTCTTGAGTTACCTGGTCCAGTTCACGCACTACCAGCGCCGCATATCCGATTATGTCGAGCCAGTGATCTGGTTCATATGCGTTACCACTCAGGATGCGAGCGATCTTATGCTCAATCATTTCCAGTGACTCCTGCATATGCTCCGGCATATCCGCCCAATTAGGACTTGTCCGTATAAGACTTTTCAACCTCTGTGACATCGCAGACTGTACTGAGTACGATCCGTGCGTCTTCTCTCGGCTCTGCAAGATACCCTCTATAGTCTGGTCCATTTCGCTCTTTCCATTTTCTAACGCCATGAATGACGGTTGTGTGATCCCTACAGCAGATCCGTCCTGTCTCCGCAAATCCGTATCCATTCGAGACAAGAGCAAAGAAAACCTCTGATCTGGCTCTAACGATTGGTCCATGTCTGCCCTGCCCCCTGATAATGTCCCATGTCATGTTTCTCTTTCGAAGGATTGGCAGAATAATCCGCCTGATCCTGTCTCGCTTTAGACCCCGTGTAATCAGCAGATCATCCCTGCTGAACTCTCTGAATGGCTCCGGTTCTGTCTCGCACTCAACGATAGGATCTGGCAGTTCCTCTTTTTGTTTTATCTCTGGTATCACCGCTACCATCAAGATTTCTGATTTTGGTTCCGTTATCTGAACCGGCTTAGGTCCGTTCAGACGCGCCTTGATGTTTTTGTAGTGCTGCTGCCAGTTCTCTATTTGAAATTCTCCACCAGATACCGCCTGGCTTCCCGCATTGTTTTCGTGTGTTTCAAATCCCCGTTCCAACTGAGCGCCCTCCATACTTTCCTCATTTTGCTTTGCTGTATCCAGCCGATTTGCCTGTTAAAGTATTTGACGGAATACACACCGTCAAACCCAATCTCACATGTAATTGGTCTAATCATCTCAGCCCCCTACCATCATGCAGATAACAAAGATCGACCCGATTGCTGTAAGTGCCGCGCAGACATTGGCTATTTCATAGATGACCGTTTTCATCGTTTTGACCCCGTGTTTTTGCTACGTCTCAAAGTAGTCCTTAATTACTTCCCAAATCGTTAACGCAATGAACAAAATTGCTCCATTGCACCCAATCACAATGACGCCTGTGAACATGGTTGCCGCAATGTTAAGCAGCGCCAGTTGGTAATCAGTCATCTTTCCCCTCCAGTGCTTTGCGGGTGCGCTTTTCAATCTTGGCCCAATCATCATCGTAATCACATTGCAGGCAATGATCCGCCCAGTGCAGAACATCCCGCAGCGCTGCCTCCAGCTTCTCGATGCGGTCGGCGGCTTCAAAAGCATTACGGCATTCTTCTTCGGCCCCGCATGGGGTGCTTAAAAAATTGCAACTACAGTTGTTTCGCAGCCGCTTCACAAGATCATCAATCATTGCCTCGCCTCCTGCGCATCAGCAACACAAACCAAATGAGCCTCAACAGCGCCTAAGTATCCAAGCTGTTGCAGCGCTTCTTTTTGCCTAACCAGTTTCCCCGTTGTAAGATTGCAGATAGGACAACGCTGGTGCCGCATTGGCCTGTTAAATTGCAGCCGCAGCATCGGCTTGCTCAAACTAGCTACCTTCATAAATCGACCCCAATGCTGTCTTGAGAACACGGGTGCGATCATCTTCATTGCTGAAATCACGCACAGCCTTAATGATAGCCTGTTCCAGTTCATGCACCCGTTGCTCCAAGGTGTCGCAGTATTTTTCAGCCATGAGATACTGCTTGTGCCAACGATCCTCCTGTTGCGCCCAATAATGTAGCTGGCTCATTTTGGACATTGCAGATCCTCCATAATGCTTTTGATTCTCTTGATGTGGATCATCAGTTCATTATAGTGGCGCTGTTGCGCTGCCTTATCTGTTGCATAGTACACGAGCAAGGAACAATCAGCGATGTCTTTCGCTATCCCTTGTAGCTTGATGTACTCAACCGGAAATTCACTTTTCATCACGCCACCCAATAATAATATGGACCAGTGCGATCACCATTCATTTTGACGGCATAGCAACACGCATCTTTTAGTGTGTTGAACATTGCAGCATGATCGCCAATGTGGCGATAACCAGCTTCCTTTGGACGGTAGAGAACTGCATACATGACGTTTGACCCCGTTGCAGGACGGTGCGAATCACCAGCCCATGTAAAATACATTATTTTGGTAAAATGTTTTTGTAAACAGAAAAATGGCGGCTGCGGAATATTTTTCCACAAACCGCCATTTATCGTTAATAATCAGTTACTTACTGCCTAGATCCAAAAGCGCCACCAAGCAATCCTGGCACAAGTTGCTGGGCCTGTGACGGCATCCCATACTGCCCCTTCTTAGCCATCTGATCCCTGATGGTATCCAAAGCCTGCTTCAATTCAGGCGCAGACTTGGCAAACAGCAGCTTCGAAAGTTCAGCATTGGTCTGCTCAACTCTAGCCTGAGTTCCGCCTTTGCTGATGCGCTCTCCAACGCCAGATGCCATGCGGGATAGCAAACCTGGTGCATTGCCAGACGCCAGATCACGCGCAAAGTTGGCAACTGGTGAAAGCGCATCAAGATAGGATTGCTGTTCAAACTGCAATGGAGCTGTCTGCGATCCGCCTGTCAGTGCGTTCTTGGTCTTCGACATTTTGGCTTCACGTTCAATGTTCGTGAACAGCCGTTCTGTGATTGCCTGTGCAACAGCCGGATCATCAGTCACACCTCTGATAGCCGACTCCATTTGCATCTTTGCCTTGCCAGTGCGGAAAGCAGAAGTCACATCTCGATCAACAGCCTTACCCAGCATTGTGTTCTGGAACGCATCAAATACTCCAACAAGGTAAGCATCCTTGTCCGCTTGCGTCATGTCTTTCAGTCTGCGTTCAGTCAGTTCAGCACGCTGCTTGAAGATGTTCTGACCTTCAGCCATTGCACGTTCAGCAGCCTTGGTGTCTGCCCAGATAGAACGAGCCTGCCGATAATCAGAGTTTTTCTCTGCAATGCTTATGATGTCATTGCGGAGGTTTTCGTAGACCTTAGCCTGATTGTTTTTTCCAAGGCGATAAAGCGATGACACCTGATCGTCCAAAGCTTTCTGGATCGAGTCAATTTCAGCGTAGGTGTAATCTCTAGCAATCGACTTTCCGCCTTTATCAGTCATCGCAACGATAGGTGCTGGAGAAGTTCCTTTGATCTGGGCAACCGCCTCAAGTTCATTGAAGACGTTTGACGGAACTTTTTTCAGTAGATCATCCATCTGCGCAGATGCAGCAGACAGCGGATCAACCTTGGCATACAGCGGTTTGGCTTGCGCCATACGAGTGGCGGCCAGATCATCAAGTGCCATGAAGATGTTCTTCTGTTGCCCACCAAGCGCAGCTTCAATGTCAGCACCAAGACGCTCTTGCTGCCCCAATGTGCGCTGTTCCAAAAATGAGCCAATCTGTCCACGAGTTGCGCCGGGAGATTGTGCCAACAGTTTTGTCTGTGACATCAGGTTTGCACCACCAGGTATCACTTCTGCCGGGATTTCTGGCTTCACTCCTGCCGTCTGCCGCGCAAGATAAGCCTGCATCAACTGATCTGGCGTTATCTGATCCTTGGCAAGCAAACTGGTTGCCCGCTCTGCTGCCAGCATTTCAGGTGCCGCAGTTGCCGCTTTGTAAGCGCCAGTTGCAGCCGGTAACGCACCACCCAGAGCGCCGCCAAACATGCCACCCATCATTGCGCCTTCAGCAGCCTTATCAAGACGGGCGCCTGCTCCACCTTCACCCTTCAGGAAACCCTCAACACCTCCAGTTCCAGCGCCAACCGCAGCGCCAGTTCCAATGCCACGAGCAATCTGCGCCGCTAGTCCAGCCGTTCTTGCAGCAGCAACAGGAGCCGCAGCGCCACCAGATAGCAAGGTTGCCGCAGCCGCAGGAGCAAGAGCGCCACCAAACTCACCAACTGCCATCTGGGTCGGACGTTCAGCTCTTGCTACTGCAAGTTCACTGCGCACCCTGGCAAGTTCTGATTCATATGGCGTCCCAGATATAAGAGAACGAGCATAGGCTTCTGCCTCATCGCCCCCACCCATTGCAAGACCTTGCCCGATAGCACTGCGGCCAACAACATCCCGCAGAAAGCTGCTGGAGGGTGCGGCTCCAAACTTGGATCGCATCTGCGCAATTTGCAGCATCTCAGCCTGCGCAGCATCAGCACCACTAGGTGCTTCGCCCTGTCCCTGCGTTCGATAACCCTTCAGGCGATCAAGAATGTTGTCGTCAGCCATAGATCACCTCAATATCCAACAGGAGGAAGCTGGTCTTCGCGCAGAAGGCCGCGAGGATATTTTTGCATTGCGCCACGCAGCGGGTTTTGACCTAGACCATAACCCTGCTGTGGTTGTTCAGTTGTAGCTACAGGGGGCGGAACCATTGCAGCTTTCATCAGCATATCAAGACGCGCCTTTACGGCATCCCTTGCAGGCTTGGTCATTTTAGCCTGATCCAGATTGCCCAGGTCTTCAAGACCAAGCGTCAGAACTTCATTTGGCTTTATCTTGCTGGAGATGTCCGCCAGATCACGTTCACGAGTAACAGCCGCCATGATTTGTGGATCACGGACATCGGGAATTGCCCTGTTCGGATCAACAAACTCTTTGGCAGTTTCACGAGCCTGTCCAAATGCTCGCTCATAGGAACTGTACTCCTGTTCGAACTTAGCCTTTGCAGCGTTGTAGAGATTGGTGCGCTGTTCAGGCGTTAACTGCTCGCCACTAATGAGACGGTTTGCAGCCTGCTCGCCATAACGGCTAACCAATCCAGTTGCGTTTGCGATCTGTCCAGTCTCGTTTGTAGAAACAACAGAGGTAGGATCAAAGATCTTGTAATAGGACAGGACCAAAGCATGATCCGCTACGCCATTCTTCAAGTCCTTCAATGAAGGCAAGGTGGCGTAGGCTGTCTGGATGGCGTTGTAGCGTTCAGCCTTGGGGTTAAACTCCTTGCGAAGTTCACCTTCTGCCTTCATCTGCTCTGCCTTGTTCTTCTCATTCAGATCCATCAACTTCTGGAGCGATGCCGCAACATCTCCACCAGTCTGAAGTTCAGAGATAGAACGGTTAACCGGGATATATGGGAATTGCTTTTGCAGTACCATCTGAGCCTGCGTTTGCGTTGGTGCAGCGGGCGCAGCCGGTGCAGCCTGTGCAGCCTCAACAGGCGCAGCCGTTGGAGCAGGCAGTTCAGTTGTTGTCACAGGCGCAGGTGCAGGAGCCGTCATAGGAGCCTGTGGAGCCTGTTGCATTGTTGATGGTGCAGCAGTTTGCGCCATCGTTGGAATCGTCTGTGCAGCCGTTGCAGGAGCAGCAATAGACGCAGATACCGCAGATGGTGCCATACGAGTGATATATTGATTGTAAACATCCAACTGACGCTGAGATGCAGAGGTGTCCATACCCAAACTTTTGAGCGCCTGAATATTCTGTTCCAGTTTTGTTTTCTGTCCCATCAAGGTCAGAATGGCGGTTCCCTGCGCAATATCCTGCGCACCAACCTGACCCTGTAATTGCTGTTTTTGAAGCGGAAACAACTCATTCTGGCGCTGCGCTGCAAGCTTCTGCTGCTGGAGCAATGCTGCCCTAGAAACAGATTCCTCAATACTAGGACCAATCTTGCCTAGTTGCGCCAATGCCTGCCCACGGCTTTCACCGCTCTGCTTCTGACCAGCAGCCATAAGAGTTGCACCAAGTTGACCAAGTGTTGAGAACATCAGCCGCTTCTGGTCAGCCGGTGAAAGCTGGGAAAGCATATCCTGCATCTGGTTTCCACCAGCAGGCGCCTGATCGCTGCCACCCAGAAGACCGGAGATGCCGCCATAGATCGAGCCGCCAACGTCTTTGACGTTGCCCAGCAAACCGCTCAGAAAATCATTCTCAGCCATGATTAATCCTCAGTCTTTCTTTGCCGCAGCTTCGGCAAGCCAAGCAGGCAATGCAGTAGCCCCAACATTGATGCGCTGCAATGCAGGCAATGCCGGGATGTTTACTGCATTCATAGCAAGCGGATTTTCCATTCTGGAAGCAGCAGGCAACTGCGTCTGGTAGAGCAGAGACTGCATGAAAGCGTTGGCAATCTCAGGCGGAACCATGCGTTGCGATGTTTCACCACCAAGCAATCCAGCAGGCGGAGCAGCAACCTGCGGAGCTTTCTCAGCCGCCATTGCACTGTTGAGATAATCCTGTATCTGCGGATTAGCTGTGTTGCCAATCAAACGCATATACAGATCGTTGATTTCTTCCATTGTTGCCATGTCATTCACCCCAACAAACCAGCAAAGATGTCGTCACGCCATTTACCGCGATGGATTTGAGCCGGTGCCATCATCGGAGCCGGTGCCTTCTTAGCGCCTGCCGCCATCAACGCACTTCCAAGGCTAGACAATCCAGAGAGTTCTTTCATGCTGGCTGCATCCATGCTCCAGCCGGTTGACGGTTGTGCCAATGGTACAGCAGCCATCGCCGCCTGACCACCTCCAGCCGTAGCCATGGGTCCAACACCGCCAGCCGGTTGCGATCCCATCAGAGATTGCGGGAGTGTTGCGCCCATCATCTGTTGAGGCTCAACAAAGCCAATCGGAGACGGCTCCTTGCTTTGAGGAACAGACATGCCAAGCAGGTTTGTGATTGGACTGGCAATGAAGCCAAGGCCACCATTGAGATACTTTTGATCCAGATTGCCAAGCGCACTGGCTGCGTTGGACCAAGGCGGTGTAGCACCAGCCGGCGGAGCCACAGAAGGCTGTCCACCATCTAGCCCAATCTGCTTGGCATACTGATCACCAATCTTGGTGATGTTCTCAACACCGCCTCGATCACGGACGGCATACCAGTCGCCAGTTCCCTTGTTAGCCATGCGAGACAAAGAAAAATCTACCTGTTGCTGCCAGTTAGCAGCAGATGGTGCTTCCCCATATTGCTGGACAAACTCATGCGCCATTCCACCTGGTGCAATCTTGTTTGGATCGCTGGAGCCGGAATAAAGCTGAAACGGACCATATGAATAACCCTTGGCATCCCTATTTCCAAAGGTAGGTGATTCAATGGTTTTCGGGTTTAGCCCTTCAGACTTTGCAATACCAAGCGCCATTGCAGGATTGACGTTAAAATCCCGCGCTCGCCGCCAGATATAAGATGCAATGTCATTGATGTCGTCAGCCATGTCGCATCCTCTGATTGTCGATTGCGCTGTCAATGACAGCCAGACGGCGCAGCATTTCCTCACGTTTGTCGGTCGGCAGATTGTCAATGCGCTTGCGGTTGTCGTCCAAAAAGCCAGTGCAATCCCAGCAATCCCGGCCAGTCTTCTCACCCAATCCATAGCCAGGTGGCATGTCTGCCCCAACTGACTGGAGATATTCAAAGATCTGAGCCTCTGTCCAACTCTCAACCGGCATGATGTACTCGATGCCGTCGATGATCTGCCCATTCTTGGATGTTGACTTACGCCTGTCATCCATCCGCTGCCCCTTGATGATCTTGGTGACGCCCAGATCCTTGATCCCTTGGTAGAGCGGTATCCAGATGTTGATGGCGCAACACTCAAGACACGATTGCATGATTGGACCATCATTTCCGGTGATGACCTTTCCCAGCGCCGTGTTTTCAACTGGAACAACATCAACCGGCCACCCTCTTTCTGCAACATTGGCCGGTTGATCTGATTTCAGGTGGACAAAATGCGGCAACCGTTTGGACCATCGATCCATATACTCGATCATCTCAGGATAGGACGCTCCGGTATCCAGCCAGACAACATACAGATCATCCCACCTCTCTCTGTAGAGGTAGAGACATGCAAGGCTATCCTTGCCACCGCTGAACTGTAGCGCAGTGTCAATCATAGGGACGCCAGGGTTCCAAGGATTGATACCGCAGACGATGCAGCACCCAAGCCAGTCAGCAAGCCATTGCTGCTCTGCCCCGGTCCAGTCTGCGTCTGGGTTGAGCCATATGGTGTAGCACCCAAAGCCTGCAATGGTATCTGCAACTGCTGGAGCGGGAATTGCTGACGCTCTTTGTATGCCTGCTCCGCCGCCGCAAGTTCCTGCTGCTGCTGGCCTTGCAGGAGCTGCTGCGCACCAAGAGCGCCTGTCGCACCCGTCAGATAGGATTCCTGACCAGCGCCAGCCAACTGACCAAGTGTCTGCGCACCTTGAAGACCAAGGTTTGCACCTGTCAGACCAGCGGCCTGATTGAGTTGCTGGGCCTGCATAGCACGAGCAATATCGGACTGCGCCGCCGTCTGCGCCTGCCCATAGTTTTGCGCCATCAGGTTTGCAACCAAAGATCCAGCTTGCTGCTGTGCAGCAGCATTTACAACACCTTCTTGGATGGCCTGTCGCGATCCACCAAATGCTTTGGCCTTTGCCGCAGCATCATAAGCTTGCGTCAACCCAGCCTGTCGCTGCTGATCTAGAGCACTCAGAGATGATCCAATAACCGCCTGAGTGTAAGGATTCATGTAGGCAGACAGATCCGTCCCAGCCAACTGACCAGCTTGCACCTGCTGCGGTTGATACTGTCCAGCCTGCGCCGCCATTCCCTGTGCCATCGCATATGCTGGCTGCGCCATGCCATAATTCTGGCTGATGTTGCCAATAATGCTTTCAGCGCCAGGCGTCAGACCAGCAACACGCTGCCCCTCATAGGGTCCAAGCATGTTTGCCGATACATCATAGGCTGAAGCAAGGTTTTTCTGCCCTGCTGCCTGCACCCATTCAGGGATTTCCGTTTTCTGAACGGTTGTCTGAGTTCCGCCGCCACCACTAGGCATGTTGTATTCCTTCCATCAAGTCTAACTTGTAGGTCACAAACTGTTTGGACCAGTCAGGATGCACGGCTTTTTCCCATCCCAGTCTACCGCCACCAAGGATAAAATCACAGCCCTGCTCTTTCGCGTAATTTACCACAGTTGGGTAGAGTTTGCGCAATGCTGGCAATCGACCTGCCAGCAAAAAAACACTCATGTATTTCTTCCTTGGAGCCTGCTTGATTTCAGTGATGCAGACGCCTTCCTCATTGGAAAATATCTGCATCTCTCCAGTTTCCAGACAACGGAAGACATCCGCCATTGTGTGTGTTTCCAAACCAACCTTGAGCGCCTTTTCCATCCGCTTTAGCAAAAACTCACTCATTAGTAATTCGGTGCTCCAATTTGGCCCAGAGGAACCAGTGTTGTTGTGAGAGTCCCGGTATTTCCAACCGTAATTTTGTACACTGATCCATCAGGAGATTGTAGCAGAAGCGAATCCGCAGCCTCCATCGTCGAGACAGAGCGCCCAAAAATGCGATCGATGGCCGAAAACGCTCTGATAAAGTAATCAGGCTCATATTTTGCCGGTGCTGGAGGAAGATTGATCCTCATCGCCCACCCCCACTTGTCAGATCAATGCGCATTTCGCCAATGCTCCACTCGGCATCTTGAGTTGATGCAATCTTCATTCTGAAGTCACGCCCAGTCACCCTGGTATCGCAGTATCCATTGGATCGCGGATTGAACGGTCCAGAAGTGTATTCCGTCCCCTCAGGCGTAAAGCTGCTGAAATAGGTCAACTGGGTGCTTGCATATCCATAGCCACTATCCGTGATCGTCTGCTTTACATGGGAAAGTGCAGATCCGTTGGCGACATTGATGCTGGATGTTTCTGCATAACGGCCAGTTGTTATAGGAACACCAGCAGCCGTCCATCCATTCTCTTGAAAGTACAACTCTCCAGAACTGTTGCCAGTAACGGGATATTGGAAGATCCCAGCACCTTGCGCAGCCGTCCGTTCCATTTCTCCGATAGACCACCAGCTTTCCGCATAGTTGTAACAGACATATCGATTTGGATTGCCCTGTCCAATTTCTGGATACCAAAACCAGACTTCAGGAAAGACACTGTTGTCAGATCCATGCGTGTAAAGGATGCCTGCATCAGGATCAATGTTGTCGAAGACAAACGATCCAACGTCGCAAGGCAATGGCTTCACGACGCCACCATCATAGAGCCAGAAACCTTCACGCCCCATCCAAATGCAGCGACCTGCAAATGTGGCAAACGATCTTGGGGCGATCAAGCCGCAGCCAAACCCAATGCGCTCAATCGAGTAGATATAAGGCAAGCCAATGTAGCGCATCAGCCATGCTTCATCCTCAGTCCAAATGAGCGTTCCTTCGCGGACAGCCGCACACATGATGATGCCACTGGAAGTATCAAGGTCGAGATAACCGGCTGTCACATTTGGATCTGAATAGTTCCAGTTTGTGTAGTCCTCGCTTGCAGACCATGCCACCCGTCGATTATTGCCTCCCGCACCAAGCAAAACAGCATAACGCTCTGGAGTAACTACCACTGCACGGTTGTTCAGCGGAGGAAGATCACCAGCCGCAGATTGTGCAGTTCCACCTGTTCCAGAGGCACTAGTGCCTGTGTTGCTGTATGTAAATGAGGAATCAGTTGGAACCGTTGCAATAGTAAATGTCCCATTCATGGAGCTAATGCTGGTTCCTGCAATGGTAACGCTCTGACCAACAATAAACCCGTGATGGTGATCTGTGGTGATTGTCACGATGTTGGACGCCCTGACCGCAGTTGCGATGCTGTTGTATCCAACAGGATGCGCCTGGTCTTCGCCCTCACCATAATGAAGTAGGCGACCATCGCTTGATGCAACAGCCAGAACATCGCCACCCCAGTTATCAAACGTCCATGAAAATGCTGGGATAAAATAGTTAGATTGAGGACGTGGATATGTGACATCAGTGTCATCACCATAAAGCAGCGCACCATAGTTCCATGCACCATATCCGCCAACAGTGCTGACATTTTCACCGACAAACCCTGTAGGTGTTACATTTGTGTAGATAGCACCCTCAAGTGCATAAAGAGTATCTCCGCACCCAACCATTGTCAGATGCGTTCCTGCATTTGTTGTCCATGTGAACAATGCACGAGGCGTGCTTGCAAGAGACGTTGCCGTGATGCGCTGCCACCCGCCAACTGGAAGAAGTTTGTTGGATCGCCAACGTATAAGATTGGCATCCCAATAACGCCCCTTCACCTGTAGAGGTGTGGCTGTTTTGACAACGCCTGCTGGGATGCTCAGTGGTGCAAGTGGCATTGTTTATGCCTTTCTAATGTTAACAAGTCGGCTGTCAGCCTCTAGAGCAACAAACTCATGCGGGTAGTTGATAGGCCAGTCAACCACATTCCCGCACACTAGCACTCTTTCCCAGCCATCACCGTGCGCCCTGAATGATCCCTTAGCCACAATGGATATATGCACATCCGCCTCAGTGTGCGTGTGCATGGGCAGTACGTCATCAATCTCAGGGAAGTCGTAGACTGTCCCTTTGACTATGCCATATTCAATCTGGATCGTTTTCATCATGTCAGATTACCACAGGGTCCGTTGTGGCAACTGGCGCTTTTTCCGGGGGTGGAACGTAGGGGGAAATTGCACCCCAGACACCATCAATGCAGGACTTATAAATTGCGCGGCCATGTTCCTCAACATCATTGATTGACGCTGTAAATGGCAATTCCTGCGCGACCGTATCAAACTTTATGACGCAGTCTACCGTACTCCCGTCTTCGCTGGAGTAGATAAGATTTTTGACATATTCAACATTTGACATGTTTTTCTCCTTAAGCGATTCTGATCCATACAGAAATGGTGTGTATCACGCCACATGCAGGATCATATTCAATGGCACCATTCAGCTGCCAAGTTCCTGACGGTGAAGTTGCGCTAACGTAATAACCACCGCCGATGCCCGCATATTTTAAGTTTGACCCTGCAGAGGTAAATCCCGGCCCATATGTTCCGCCAGTGCCCTGATAAATCAAGAAAGCGTATGTACCAACTGCACCTACAGTTGTGACGAGTGAGATAGTCCCGCTGGTTGTGATGGTCCCGCCCGTCAATCCTGTTCCGGTGGCAACGGAAGTAACCGTTCCACCAGATGAATATGGAGCCACACTATTCCATGTGGTTCCATTGCTAGTCAGAATGTTTCCAGCGGTCCCTGGCGCCACAACCTGAACAGCGCTAGTCCCATTACCAAGTAAAACATTGTTGGCAGTTAACGTAGTAGCACCCGTGCCACCAGCCGCCACCGGCAAAGTTCCAGCAGTCATCGCAGACGATGACGTTGAATACAGCGCATTATTTGCCGCCGTCAGAGTTGCAAGGCCGGTTCCTCCATTTCCAACAACAAGAGTTCCTGTAACTCCTGTTGTAAGAGGCAATCCAGTAACATTGGTCATAACGCCAGATGCAGGCGTCCCAAGAGCAGGTGTTGTCATTGTCGGACTATTGATAGTCGGATTGGTCAGCGTCTTATTAGTAAGCGTCTGCGTCCCTGTCAGTGTCACGTAACTAGAAAATGTAGATCCAGATAATGTACCTGAAACACTCAGTGTCCCGGCAACTGACAGGGTTTTACCAGCGCCAACATTTAATCCAACAGACGTTCCGGTTCCAGCAGCCGCAAAGAGAGCGTCAAGCGTATCCAAATCAGTATTGAGCTTGGTTCCCCATGTATCCTGTGACGCGCCAACCTGTGGCTTTGTCATGTTCAGATTGGCAGTAAATGTGTCAGCCATCGCTTATCCCCTAAGCTGCAATGTTCCAGGTTGAAGACAGCACTGGTTGAACTGTCCATGTATCTGATGCAACGGGTTGAACCGTCCAAGTGTCATCTGCAACAGGTTGCGTATGCCACGAGATGTCTTTGCCCTCTGCAAAGGCGGTGCTAGTTCCAGCAGCAGACCCTGCCATAAATGCTGTGGCGCGGAAAACACCAGAGACAGAACAGGTTCCTTCAGCCAGTCCATTTGCAGCGTTTGTACTCCGCAAGACACCTGAAACTGTGCAAGTTCCAGCAGCAGATCCAACCGCAGCACGGATCAGAACGCCAACTGCACTAACTGTAGACGTTCCAGACGCAGAACCAACCGAGCTGATTATTCCCGTGGCGGTCGCAGTAGCTACTGATGTTCCAGTAGCAGTACCAACCATAGATGCTGTTGCAGTTGCCGTTCCGTTGACAGTCGATGTTCCAATAGCGTTGCCAACCACAGACACTATTGCAATGGACGTTCCATTAACCGTTGAGGTTCCTGCTGCGCTTCCTACGCCAGCAACCAAACGTAATGCAAACCCAACTCCTGAAACAGTTGATGTTCCAACTGCACTGCCTGCACCTGCAACAAACCGTAATGTTTGCCCAACTCCAGTAACACTGGATGTTCCAACTGCGTTTCCAGCGCGTGAAACAATGCCAGCTGCAAACCCAACACCAGAAACGGTTGATGTTCCAACCGCGCTACCAACCGCTTCAGATATTTTTGCTCCAACCGCAGAAGCAGTGCTAGTACCAGTAGCAAATCCAACAGCATCACCAGTCGGGAGAACAACCAAAGACCCACCCGCGATTGGGTAGGATGCTATTGGTAATGATGCGATCCCGTATTTTGCCATTGGACGCCTGCTTGCCGTGTTAGAGATC
>Ga0209296_1000411_pt1 | contig 36864 bp, 34 predicted proteins | sample S_130206_EF_Meta_FD_187319 | JGI IMG/M metagenome (GOLD analysis project Ga0209296, IMG submission 187319) | Freshwater microbial communities from Lake Simoncouche, Canada to study carbon cycling - S_130206_EF_MetaG (SPAdes) (version 2) | ecosystem: Environmental > Aquatic > Freshwater > Lake ... | reverse complement strand
AAAACCGCTGTATCGTATGCACTTGTTGACCATTGGTGATTATTATCGTGATCGATATGGTCGAAGTGTTGAGGCATTGACCACTATCTGTATTGTGATTTCATATTTAGGATGGGTTGCCGCACAGATTTCGGCGTTAGGTTTAGTGTTTAATGTGGTATCAAACGGTGCGATGTCGCACTCAATGGGCATGATTGTGGGTGCAGCGACAGTCCTGATTTATACCGTTTGGGGTGGAATGTGGGCGGTTGCAATTACCGACTTTTTACAAATGATCATTATTGTTTTGGGTATGCTGTACATTGGCTGGGATGTGAGTCAAATGGCTGGTGGCGTGTCTGTTGTGGTCAATCATGCATGGGATGCGGGCAAGATCACTAACTTCTGGCCTGATTGGAATTTGGCTGCGGTACTTGGCTTTATCGCTGCAGCAGTGACCATGATGCTGGGGTCTATTCCGCAGCAAGACGTTTTCCAACGTATTGCATCAGCAAAAGACGAGAATACTGCAGCGAAGGCCTCTGTCTTAGGCGGTGTTATTTATTTCTTCTTTGCATTTATTCCGATGTTTTTGGCCTATGCCGCTACTATAATCGACCCAAATTTAGTAGCACGCTTAATCGAGGGGGATAAGCAGGCACAGCATATTCTACCCAGCATGATCTTGACCCATGCCCCATTGTTTGCTCAGGTAATGTTCTTTGGCGCATTGCTATCCGCGATTAAGAGCTGCGCGAGTGCTACTTTGCTTGCGCCATCGGTCACTTTTACTGAAAATATTTTGAAACCTGCGTATGGTCATTTGGGCGATCGACAGTTGTTACGACTGATGCGTATTGTTGTGCTGTGCTTTACTGTGCTCGTGACAATATTTGCGCTCAACTCAGATTTGTCTATTTATAAGATGGTTGAAAATGCGTATAAAGTATCTTTGGTTTCTGCGTTTGTTCCCTTGGTTTTTGGTTTGTATTGGAAGCGCGCTAACCGTTTAGGCGCTTTGGCAGCAATTATTTTAGGCTTGTCGACTTGGATTTGGTTGGAGGTGCTTGCCCCAGATGCGACTTGCCCACCGCAGTTGGCTGGCTTATTGGCTGCATTGGTAGGGATGGTAGTGGTGTCTTTAGCTTCGTCTGCTATTAGGCCCAATAGTCATCATGCGCATTCAAAGTAATCAGTGCATATATGAGTTCTTTATGCCGCTGAGCCCTGGCTGTGTGTAAATATTTTCCCATAGCGGCACTGATTGATCGAGTCAGTGCCGCTATGGGCAGAGTTGCCGAATACTTGGTAATTTTGGCTTGTACGATCAGTGCGGCTAATGCCTTTTCTCGTTATGCATTTAGTATAAGCTCGAACGCGTGGCTAGAGATTCAATGGTATAGCTTTGGTGCCTTAGTGATGTTGGGTGCTGCAGAAACGCTCAAAAAAAATGCCCATGTGAGAGTGGATGTTTTTTTGAGTAATATGACAACCCGCCAGCAAATCAAAGTGGATATTATCGGTGGTTTATTATTTTTATTACCTGCGACCTTGATATTGGCGTATTTATCTTGGCCAGTGTTTTGGAATGCATGGCAACTAGGGGAGGTCTCTAATAATGCCGGTGGGCTTATGCGCTGGCCCATCAAATTGTGTTTGCCATTAGGTTTTTTATTGTTGGCTTTGCAGGGCATTTCTGAGCTGATCAAGCGATTCGCAATGTTGAGCGGTGATTTAACAGCAGACTTGCATTACGAAAGACCCTTGCAATGATTGGGCATGAAGTATTAGCGCCACTGATGTTTGGGGGCCTTGTGCTTTTTATGTTGGTTGGCTATCCGGTTGCATTTTCTTTAGCGGCGGTGGGTTTGTTCTTTGGACTGATTGCGATTGCAGTCGGTTTGTTTGATTTTAGTTTTATGCAAGCCTTACCAGAGCGTGTCTTTGGCATTATGGCAAATGAAGTTTTATTAGCCATCCCATTTTTCACCTTGATGGGTGCAATATTAGAACGCTGTGGTCTGGCAGAGGATTTGCTTGACAGCTTAGGCCAGTTGTTTGGACCTGTTCGTGGCGGCCTTGGTTATGCAGTGATTCTGGTGGGCGCCATTTTGGGCGCAATTACTGGAACTGTTGCCGCCTCGGTGATTGCGATGGGATTGATTTCTTTACCAATCATGATGCGATATGGCTACGATATGCGTTTCGCTACTGGGGTAATTGCGGCCTCTGGTACGATTACTCAGCTCATTCCACCTTCCCTAGTTTTAATTGTATTGGCAGATCAATTGGGACGCCCAGTCAGTGAAATGTATGCGGGAGCATGGGGACCTAGCTTGATTCAGATCCTGCTCTTCTGCGCCTATGTATTATTCATCAGCATTGTACGACCGCAATGGGTGCCGGCCTTACCACTTAGCGCGCGTACTTTGTCCGGTTGGCAATTAATAAAAAAATGTCTGCGTGGAATTGTGCCTTCGATTGCGCTGATCTTTTTAGTCTTAGGTACTATTTTATTGGGGCTGGCAACGCCGACTGAAGGTGGTGCAATGGGGGTGGTTGGCGCTGTTGTGCTTGCCGTTTTACAACGACAAGAGTTTTCTAGTCGTGGTCTGTTAGCCACTTGGGTAGGGGTGACGGCAACGGTGTTGGTCATGTTACCTGAGCTGATTGCGCAGGGTACGCAATCGATACCCGGCATGGCATCGCTTGGTGTATTTATAAATTCTTTTCGAGTTGAATTATTGGTGTTGGCCTATGCGTGCCTGTTGTTGGTGCTGGCTGAGGTGCTATGGATTGCTGAGTTGCGAAAAATGATACAGGCGGCTGCTCGCTCTACGATGTTAATTACTAGCATGGTGATTTATATTTTAATCGGTTCAACTATATTCACCTTGGTCTTTAGAGGGATTGATGGCGATTTGTGGATAGAGCATATGCTCTCTGTGCTGCCCGGAGGCCAGGTTGGTTTTTTGGTGTTTGTGAACGCGTTTGTGTTTGTATTAGCGTTCTTTCTAGATTTCTTTGAGATTGCTTTTATTATTGTGCCCTTACTCGCGCCGGCGGCTATCAAGTTAGGCATTGATCCGGTTTGGTTTGGGGTGTTATTGTGCGTGAACATGCAGACCTCATTTATGCATCCACCCTTTGGTTTTGCATTATTTTATCTGCGGGGGATTGCCCCCAAAGAGATTAAAAGCTCGGCTATTTATTGGGGTGCCATCCCGTGGGTCATGTTGCAATTGCTGATGGTGGGTATTGTCATTGCATGGCCAGAGCTGGTGACTAAACCGCTTGGGCAGTTAGACACGCCGGACACTTCTGGCGTGCAGATTGAGATTCCAGCTGCAGATTGGACTTTGTCTGAGCCGGTGAAGCCTGAATCGCAATAATTGCCGAGGTTCGCCGGCTTAATGGTCAGCTTACGATGCGTTGCTGTGCGGGGTTTTGAGTTCTGAGATAAGATGCGGCGCTAAAGTGCTGAGTAATTGACCAAATATTCGTGGGTTACCAGCAACAACGTTGCCACTGTCAAGATAACCATCGTTGCCCTCAAGGTCGCCAATTAAGCCGCCAGCTTCAGTCACAAGCAGTGTGCCAGCAGCAATATCCCATTTGCTAAGACCGATTTCCCAGAAGCCATCCAGTCGACCTGCAGCTACGTAGGCTAAATCTAAAGCTGCAGAGCCTGGACGTCGCAGGCCCGCGCTACTTTGAATGACATCTCGCATCATGTTCAAATAAACACCTAGGTGCTTGAATTCACTATACGGGAAGCCGGTGCCGATTAAAGCGGTTTTTAGGCTGGGGCGTTTGCTCACACGTAAACGAGATTCGTTTAGAAATGCACCACGACCACGAGTGGCAGTAAACAAGTCGTTACGGGTTGGATCGTAGATGACGGATTGGGTGATGATCCCTTTGTGTGCTAGGGCTATTGATACCGCGTATTGCGGAAAGCCGTGCAAGAAATTGGTGGTGCCATCGAGAGGATCAATAATCCATTGGTATTCAGAGTGACCTGAAGCGCCAGATTCCTCTGCTAGAATTGCATGAGTAGGATAAGCTTCGCGCAGCGTGCGGATGATGTCTTGCTCGGCTTCGCGGTCTACTTCTGAGACGAAGTCGTTTGCAGCTTTCTCTTTGACCACAATGACATCAAGGTTGCGGGAAGCTCGATTGATGATGGCGCCGGCGCGGCGTGCTGCCTTGACCGCTATAGTAAGCATGGGATGCATAGGGTTCTTCTGGGTATCTATAAAATTCAGGGGAGCGGTGCGGTGTTTGTTGCAGAATCAGATGCTGTATGTAGTCGGATTATAAAGTAAAGGGTTTTTCCACAATGTTTTCCACGGTAAATGGACAGATTAGTGTAATAGCGCGTGGCCGTTTGGGTCGGTTGTTCAACAGGGGCTATTTTACGTGAACCCTATCGATACGCTCAAAAATATTCGCATTGTGATGTGCGGCACCTCCCACCCGGGTAATATTGGTGCTGCAGCGCGTGCCATGCGCACCATGGGGCTCACAGATTTGACTTTAGTGCGGCCACAGCGTTTCCCTGATCCTCAGGCGATGTGGATGTCGGCCGGAGCAACTGATGTGCTGGAATCGGCTAAGATTTGCGCTAGCTTGCCCGAAGCGCTCTCTGGTGTAGTGTTTGCTGTTGCCTGTTCTGCCCGGCGCCGTGATGTGGCAGTGCCGATGGTTGATGCTCGCTCGGCAGCGCTTGAGGTTGTTAGCGTTGCGCAGAGTCGACCAGTAGCTGTTGTCTTTGGCAACGAGAGTTCAGGTTTAAGCAACGCTGAATTAGCTTCTTGTGGCTTAATTGCCAGCATTCCAGTTGATCCGAGCTTTTCATCACTTAATGTAGCCGCGGCAATACAGGTGATGTGCTATGAATTGCGGATGTCTGTTGGCGCTAGCTTGCCGGCCCCAGTTGACCAAGCATTGGCGACGATTGAAGAAGTTGAGGCGTTTTACGTCCATTTAGAGCAAACTTTGATCGCTACTGGGTTTTTAAATCCTGCGCAACCTCGTAAGCTAATGCAACGTTTAAGGCGTTTATTCTCGCGCGCGCATTTACAGGTTGAAGAGGTGAATATTCTGCGCGGCATCGCGCGCAGTTATGTTGCGCCTAAGCGTCGAGATTAGGTCAATTTCAGATGGGATCTTTTGGATTTATATAACTTATTGAATTTATTGGGTATTTAAATTGATTCCCCGCGATGTACAATAAACGCACTAGTAGCGACTGAGTAGCTCAGAATATTTGGGTAGTCATTGTTAATCGCGAATAATTTCGGCGGCATAGAAAGATATAGTCAGATGATCATTTGGCAGCGTATAAAAGAAGAGATTGCCGTGGTATTCGAGCGCGACCCTGCTGCTCGTAATGCTTGGGAAGTGGTGACTTGTTATCCGGGTTTTCATGCGATGCTGCTCCACCGGCTTGCTCATTTTTTGTGGGGCTGGCGGGCGTTTTGGCTGGCACGTTGGATTGCCTACTGCTCACGTTTATTGACCGGTATCGAAATTCATCCCGGTGCAAGAATTGGTCGTCGTTTTTTTATTGATCATGGCATGGGTGTAGTTATCGGTGAGACCTCTGAAATTGGTGACGACTGCACGATCTACCATGGTGTGACTCTAGGCGGTACCACCTGGAATAAAGGAAAACGACACCCCACTTTATTGCAAGGGGTTGTGATCGGTGCGGGGGCCAAGATCCTTGGGCCGTTGACGGTAGGTGCTTTCGCCAAAATTGGATCCAATGCGGTCGTCGTTAAAGACGTACCAGACCATGCAACGGCTATCGGTATTCCGGCGCGCTTATTAGATGATGTACAAGAAAAATCTGGTCGGTTTTCTGCTTATGCGCTAGGACCTGATATTGACGATCCGCAGGCTCAGGCAATTCGCGCCCTCATTGATTACCAGCAACGTACGGAGTTGCAGCTCAAATTTTTGAGCGAAGCCCTGCAGCAGCACGGGATCGTGGTGCCTGATAGGAATGCTGAAGGGAATACCGAAGGGGCTGCTGATGGTGCTCCACAGAGGCGGGGCGATAAAAAGGGTGGGTAAGAGTAGTTGACTGAAGAGATCGGATATTTTAAACTTGACTAAATTGATTGGGTATTGCGCTTTTTAAGACGGTGTAGCCATCAACTAGGTTTAGATATAGGGCTGAGTGTAGATGCCAATATTTATTTTAATTTATTGATTTTAAACGTTAAAGGAATTTAATGAGACTGACAACCAAAGGTCGTTTCGCAGTAACTGCGATGGTTGATTTGGCCCTACGCCATGGATCAGGTCCGGTTACTTTAGCTGAAATTAGTGGTAGACAAAAAATTTCTCTGTCTTATTTAGAGCAATTGTTTGGCAAGTTGCGGCGTCAGCACATTGTAGATTCTGTCAGAGGGCCAGGAGGCGGCTATTGTTTGGGACGGGATATGTCCGAGTTGACAGTGGCAGAAATCATCTTGGCGGTCGATGAGCCTATTGATGCAACGCAGTGCGGTGGCAAAGAGAATTGCAAGGATGAGGGTAAATGCCTTACCCATGATTTATGGGCTACTTTAAATGCTCGAATATTTGATTACCTAGGATCCGTGACTTTGCGCCAGTTGGTAGAAAATCAGCGGGCTAAAGAAGCTGGTGTGGCACCGGTTCATGATATGCGTTTGGCTAGCGCTCGGCGCGAAGCCCCATCAGCGTAAGTCTAAATTATGCCGCTCACTTACCTAGACCATAATGCTACGACGCCTATTGATGAGCGGGTGTTGGCAGTCATGTTGCCCTTTTTAAGGGAGCATTATGGTAACGCGTCTAGCCGTCATGAACTGGGTACGCGCTCTCGACAAGCGATAGCCCAGGCGCGGGCGCAAGTCGCTGAGTTGGTAGGCGCGCACCCGTCGCAAGTCATTTTTACTAGTGGTGGCACTGAGGCTAATAATTTAGTGATTAAAGGGGTGGCGGCAAGTCTCGCTCCTAGCCAGATTGTGATCGGTGCCACGGAACATCTGTGCGTGATGCATCCTGCTCAGGCTTTAGCGCGTAACGGGTGGCAGTGTCGTCAGTTACCGGTGAGTAGCGCAGGACTGATTTCTGCGCAAGCCCTAACTGATGCGATGCGCGAACCCACAGCGATGCTCTCTGTGATGCTGGCCAACAATGAGACTGGCGTGATTCAGGATGTGGCCCAATTGGCACATCTGGCGCGTGAACAAGGGGCGATTGTGCATACCGATGCCGTACAGGCCTTAGGTAAAATTGCGGTAGATTTTGCCGCGCTTGAAGTGCACGCAATGACGCTTTCAGGTCATAAGATCAATGGTCCCAAAGGGATAGGGGCTTTGGTGGTGGACAAGCGCCTTGATCTGCAGGCGCAACTCGCTGGCGGTGGACAAGAACGTGGGTTTCGCGGCGGCACGGAAAACGTTGCAGCGATTGTTGGCTTTGGTGCAGCTTGTGAGCTTGCCAAAGCACGCTTGGCGGCAGCTCATACACATGCCATTACCTTGCGCCAACATCTAGAAACAGGACTAATTGCGCTAGGCGCATATATTTTTGGCGCTGATGCTACGCGTTTGCCGAATACGGTGTATTTTGCATTGCCTCGGATTCATGGTGAGGCGCTGGTCATTGCTTTGGATAATTTGGGATTTGCACTGAGTTCTGGTGCGGCATGTTCTAGCAATCACAGTGGTATATCGACCACCTTGATGGCGATGGGAGTTGCTCCTGAATTAGCACATGGAGCAGTGCGTTGTTCGCTGGGTATAACTAACACTGCTATAGAAGTGGATGCGTTGTTGCAAGCTATTCGCACTACTGTTGAGCGCATGCAACTTATGAAAGCAGTCGCAGCTTGACTTTGGAGAGAAGATAAAATGTCGATACAGATGACTGAGAGTGCAGCGCGTCAAATTAGGACGCAGTTGGCTAAACGCGGTAGAGGTTTGGGCTTGCGAGTCGGTGTTAAGAAGGTAGGGTGTTCAGGTTGGGCTTACACCTATGATTATGCTGATGACCTGAGTGATGCTGATCAAGTTTTTGAAATGCACTCTGAGAAAATAGTGGTCGATACCGAAAGTCTTTCAGTATTGCAAGGCGCTACATTGGATTTTGTGAAAGAAGGTTTGAAGCAAACCTTTAAGTTTAACAATCCCAATGTTGATGCTACCTGTGGATGCGGTGAGAGTTTTAGCGTCAAATCAGAATAAGGTTTTGACATTCAGTATAGTTTAACGGATGGTCATTGTAGTGTGACCTAATGGATAGATAAGAATGAGTACTGTTTTAGATAATCTAGTCAGCCAACCCTATCAGCACGGATTTGTCACAGATATTGAATCTGAGACTGCACCAAAGGGCTTGAGTGAAGATACGATTCGCATGATCTCGGCTAAAAAAAATGAGCCCGAGTGGTTGCTTAAGTTTCGGTTGAATGCGTATCAGCATTGGTTGCAGATGACAGAGCCGCAATGGCCAAATGTAAAATACCCCCAGATTGATTTTCAAGCGATTAGCTATTATGCGGCGCCTAAACCAAAACTCAAGAAAAGCATGGATGAGGTAGATCCTGAGTTGCTACGCACGTTTGAGAAGCTGGGTGTACCTATGCATGAGCGCGCTGCACTAGCTGGTGTTGCAGTAGATGTTATTTTTGATTCGGTATCGGTAACCACAACTTATAGAGAGAAGTTAGCTGAAGTTGGTATTATTTTTTGTTCGATATCAGAAGCCGTCCAGCATCATCCGGACTTGGTGCGTCAATACATGGGTTCGGTGGTTCCTGTGACTGACAACTACTACGCAGCCTTGAACTCCGCAGTGTTTACTGATGGTTCCTTTTGTTTTATTCCTAAGGGTGTGAAATGCCCGATGGAGTTGTCGACATACTTTCGCATCAATACCCAAGACTCTGGCCAGTTTGAGCGTACATTAATAATCGCTGAGGATGATGCCACGGTCTCTTATTTGGAAGGCTGCACAGCACCCAAATTCGATACCAATCAACTGCATGCTGCAGTTGTAGAGTTGGTTGCGCTAGAGCGCGCTGATATTAAATACTCAACTGTACAAAATTGGTATGCGGGTGATGAGAATGGAATTGGCGGGATATATAACTTTGTGACTAAGCGCGGCCTGTGTAAAGGTAATCACTCTAAGATATCATGGACACAAGTGGAGACCGGTTCTGCAATTACATGGAAGTATCCTTCTTGTGTGCTATTGGGTGACCATTCGATAGGTGAGTTCTATTCAGTCGCTTTAACCAATCATCGGCAACAGGCCGATACTGGTACAAAAATGATCCATGTCGGGCGGCATACCCGCAGCACAATTATCAGCAAAGGAATTTCTGCCGGCCACTCTCACAACAGTTATCGCGGCTTAGTGAAAGTTGGACCTAAGGCGGCGGGTGCGCGTAATTTCTCGCAGTGCGACTCTATGCTGATTGGGCAGCAATGTAGTGCGAATACGTTTCCGTATATTCAAGTGCAAAATCCGACGGCTCAAATTGAGCATGAGGCAACAACTTCAAAAATTGGTGAAGACCAGTTGTTTTATTTTCAAAGTCGAGGTATCAGCACGGAAGAAGCAGTGTCTATGATTATTAATGGCTTCTGTAAAGAAGTGTTCCAACAATTGCCTATGGAGTTTGCTGTGGAAGCCACAAAACTCTTGGGCTTGAAACTTGAGGGTAGTGTAGGATGATTAATCCGCAGGCAAGAGTAATTCTCGAAGTGCGTGACTTAACCGCTTCGGTCGCAGGTGTAGATATTCTTAAAGGTATCAACCTTACCATCCGGGCAGGAGAGGTACATGCCATCATGGGGCCTAACGGTTCGGGTAAGAGCACCCTCGCTAAAGTGCTCGCTGGCCATCCGGCATATACAGTACAAGGGGGTAGTGCGACGTATCTTGGCAGCGATTTATTTGCTAGCAGTTCTGATGAACGTGCCCGTGCAGGTTTGTTTTTGGGTTTTCAGTACCCCGTTGAGATTCCAGGTGTGACGAATAGCGCATTTCTGCGACTCGCTTACAATACGGTGCAGTCGGGACGCGGAAAGGATGAGCTTGATCCCTTAGAGTTTGATGATCTTGTGAGGGAGAAGATGCGGTTACTGGAAATGGCGCCGGCGTTTTTAAGCCGCAGCGTCAATGATGGGTTCTCGGGTGGCGAGAAAAAACGTAACGAAATATTGCAGATGGCGCTTTTAGAGCCCACCTTGTCCTTGTTGGATGAGACAGACTCTGGTCTAGATATTGATGCCTTAAGAGTGGTTGCTGGTGGCGTGAATCATTTGTTGTCAGCAGACAATGCTTGCGTGTTAGTCACGCACTATCAACGCTTACTCAATTACATAACGCCGGACTATGTGCATGTGATGGCAGCAGGGCGAATTATTAAATCCGGCGGAAAGGATCTAGCGCTGGCATTAGAGGAGCGTGGTTATGACTGGTTATTGGTTGACCAAGCGAATGGGGTATCTGTGTAATGGCGATTGCAAGTTCTATTGATTGGATTGCCCAGTTAATTGCTAATCATACTGTGCCGGTAGTGCAGTCGAGTCATTTCCAACAGTTGCGTGCCCAAGCCTTGGAGCAGGCGCATCGCTTAATGTTACCCACAACTGCGCAAGAAGAGTGGCGCTTTACTGATTTATCGCCTTTGTTAAGGTTGCAGTTTAAACAAGCACATACCCAGCCCGATGCAAGTGTGCTTGATGTATCGTCTTGGCAGATACCAGAGGCGACGTTAAGAGTAACACTGATCGATGGAGTGTTTTCGCCAGAGCATTCATCAATTAACCAATTGCCTGTAGGTTTGACAATACTGCCCCTGGTACAGGCCTTGGATACACATGGTGCTGCGATTGAAGCGCATCTGCGTAAGCACTCAAAAGATGACGATTTATTTGTCGCCTTAAATAATGCATTTTTACAGCATGGATTGTTTATTCATGTTGCTGCTGGTGTGAAGCTGACAGCACCCATCCATTTGTTGTGTGTGGCGCGAACCGATGCTGTGGTGACTCATCCGCGAATCATATTGATTGCAGATCGAGAGAGCGCATGTTGCGTGATTGAAGATTATGTCAGTGCGTCTGCATCTGACTATTTGACAAACGTAATGGGGGATGTCAGGCTTGCCCAAGGTGCTGAGCTCAGGCATATCAAAGTGCAGCGAGAAAGCATAGATGCATTTCATGTTGCAAATTATGCTGTCGATGTGGCGCGTGAAGCGCACTATATATCGCAGACTATGTCTTTTGGTGCGCGACTATCCCGTCATAAGCAGGTGGTCACTCAAAACGGAGAGGCTGCAAAAATTACAACCGATGGCCTCGCGTGGATAGAGGGTCGGCAGTTAGCTGATACGCATACTGTGATGGATCATTCGAAGGGCTACGGGCAGTGTAACCAGGCGCATAAAACGATTGTTGGCGGTGCAGCTCATGCTGTATTTAACGGCAAAATTTTTGTTAGAACGGGTGCGCAATTAACGGATTCATCGCAGCAGAGTCGAAATTTATTGTTGTCACCGCGCGCGCATGTCGATACTCAACCGCAATTGGAAATATTTGCTGATGATGTGAAGTGTGCCCATGGCGCCACCGTCGGCCAGTTGGACGAAGAGTCTTTGTTTTATTTAATAAGTCGCGGCCTGCCAGAACTGCAAGCGCGTAATTTGTTGACTTATGCCTTTGCCGCTGATCTGATCGATCGCATTCCAGTGCCGTCTCTAGTTGCACAATTGTCACAGAGTGTGATGGCGAGAACAGGGGCTGCTTCATGAGCAATGCAGTAGCAGCGCTTAGCGCTCAAGAAGTTCAGGCTATCCGTCAGGATTTTCCAATTCTTGATTTACAAGTTAATCACAAGCCTTTGGTGTTTTTAGATAATGCTGCCTCTAGTCAAATGCCCAGTGCAGTGATGTCGCGTTGGCAACACTATCATTCAGCACAACATGCTAATATTCATCGGGCTGTGCATTATTTATCAGAGACTGCAACTGCTGAATATGAAGCTGCTCGCCAAAAAGTGCAGCAATTTATAGGTGCTGCTGAAGCTCGAGAAATTATTTTTACTAGCGGCGCCACTGAGTCTATTAATTTAGTGGCCCATAGTTATGGCCGCAGTACATTGCAGGCGGGTGATGAGATTATCTTAACCACGCTGGAGCATCATTCTAATATCGTCCCTTGGCAGATGGTGGCTGAAGCCTGTGGTGCAAAAATCCGTGTTGTACCGATTAATGATCAAGGTGAAGTGGATGTCGATGCTTATCGTTGCTTATTTAATGCTAAGACGCGTATCGTTGGCTTAACCCATGTTTCAAATGCTCTAGGTACAATCAATCCGGTGCGAGAGATGGTTGCGATAGCGCATCAACACGGTGCAGTCGTGTTGGTGGATGGTGCGCAAGCTGCACCGCATTTAGCGCTAAATGTGCAAGAGTTAGATTGTGATTTCTATGTGTTTTCAGGTCATAAGTTGTGTGGCCCTACCGGTGTAGGTGTGCTCTATGGTCGGGCTGCATTATTAGAGGCAATGCCACCTTATAAAGGGGGTGGCGATATGATTTTGACCGTAACTTTTGAGCGTACGACTTACGCGCCTATCCCCGCAAAATTTGAAGCAGGTACACCCGCGATTGGTGCAGTGATCACGCTAGGAGCGGCGCTGGATTATCTGTCTAATATTGGGATGGATAGGATTGCAGCTTATGAAGCACAGTTGCTACGCTGTGCCACTAATCGGCTGGCAGCAATGCCAGGCGTGCGTTTGATAGGTACAGCTACTCATAAAGCAGCAGTATTGTCGTTTACCGTGGATGGAGTGCATCCACATGACCTGGGGTCTTTGCTGAACGATGATGGTGTGGCGATTCGCACTGGGCATCATTGCGCTCAGCCGGTCATGCAGCGCTATGGTGTAGCGGCGACTTGCCGAGCATCTTTTGCGTTTTATAATACGGAAGCTGAAATTGATGTGCTGGCCGAATCTGTGGCCAGAGTTCAGCAGTTATTTTCTTGAACGGGTATTGCAGTTTATTAGTTTCTTGAAATGAGATTGGTTTATGGATAGTCGGCAGTTGTATCAGGAAATGATTCTCGAACATAATAAAAAACCCCGAAACTGGGGTTTGCTCGAGCAGTCAACGCATCGCTCTGAAGGGGTAAATCCTCTGTGTGGCGATCACATTTTTTTGTCGCTACGCATGGCAGATGATCGCGTAGAGGCTGTTGGATTTAGTGGTGAGTCTTGTGCAATTTGTAAGGCCTCGGCGTCGATGATGACAAGCTTGATTAAGGGGCGGCAACGTCATGAAGCTGAACAAATGGTGCAAGAGTTTAGAGACATGACGACTGGTAAATTAGACCCTGCAGCACCGCATCATCTGGGTCGATTAACCGTGTTTGCGGGCGTGCGTGATCTGCCGACCCGTGTGAAATGTGCGGTACTTCCTTGGCATACACTGCATGCTGCTTTGGCAGGAGCTGATGTGACCTCTACTGAATGATTTTATAGCGATACTTGATATGCCTAAAATTGCAGATATTGAAACCACCCCTAATCCCAATGCGATGAAGTTTATATTGCGTGAACCTCTGACCTGGGGCGTCACGCGATCCTACGATAATCCAGAGCAAGCGGTAGGTGATCCATTAGCGTCGGCATTGTTTGATATCGAGTATGTCACTAATGTGTTTTATGTCGACCATTGGATTACAGTCACACAAAATGGGCGAGCTGACTGGGAGACGCTCAAGCGTGAATTGGCGGTGCCAATACGTGAGGCGGCGTCAGCGGACGCACATTCAGCCACGCTGGCAGAGCAAGCAGCTGATATGCTTGACCCAGAGCTGTTGAGTGAAGAGGATAGAATTAAACTGGATCAGATTAACGCGGTACTCGATGAGCAGGTTAGACCATTTTTACAAAATGACGGTGGCGATCTGTATGTGACTGGCTTATCTGGTCAAGTGCTGTCAGTCCATTATCAGGGTGCATGCGGTAGCTGTCCGAGCTCATTGTCAGGCACTTTGGCAGGCATTGAAAGTTTGGTGCGACAAATTGATCCTGAAATGCAGGTTGTAGCGGTGTAGTCATGGCCGATTGGGTAACGGTAGCACAGGCTGATGAAATTGCCCCTGGTGCAGTCAAAGTGGTTGACCTTGATGGTGCAAATGTTGCCATTTTTAATATCGATGGCGAGTATCTAGCGCTCGAAGATGTCTGTAGCCATGATGGTGGTGAATTGGCGAGCGGCAAAGTTGACGGTGATCAAATTATATGTGCTCGTCATGGTGCGCGGTTTTGTTTGCGCACTGGTGAAGCCTTGTGCGCACCGGCCTATGAGCCTACGGCAGTATTCCCTGTGCAAATGCTAGGTAGTGCAATTCAAATCAAAGATGAGCGTTGGGATTGACAGCAATGCAATATCTAAAAAATTATTTAAAATCAATAACTTAATTGATAAAATCAAGGCTTTCATAGTATATGGCGTTGCCCCAGAGTTCATTTAACGGTTAATGCGATTAGAGCGTTTATAGTGCTTGGCCGCATCATTTTTTACTAAACCTAAACCAAATGAGTTTGGTTTCTATGTCAGAGGGGTAGTGTGAACAGGCTTCATGATCTAAATAAATGTAGTCATGCTTACGCCTGCATAGTCTGAACAAGTGTTTTTCTAAGAAAACCACTGATTCACTTAATGTAGTGAATATAGCGGTTAGTTAATGACCAATTTAAATCACGCACATCATTTACAAGTTGTCGTTCGTGAAATAACTCGAGATTTATTATCACTAATACGCTTAAAGCACTTAGCAATCCTGCGGAAGGTAAAATATCGCTGAGTTGATTTCTGTTCTAGCCCACCATAATACACAATCTAGTATTTCTGCTTTTGAACATATAAGTATTGAACTGATGATTAAAGAAGCTGTTTTTATAATTTTATGCTTTGCTTCTCAGGTATTTGCGCAAAGCACTTTGAACAGTGCAGATTCACCATATGCATTCATACCTAAGGGATATGTGATTACCGAAACAATTCGGGGTGATTTAAATAAAGACGGGCTTGAAGATTATGTATTCATAACTAGGGGTACACTCAGTACTGGAATCGTTAAAGATGAAATGCGCGGCTTACTAGATCGTAACCGACGCGGCATTGTGGTGGTATTCAATCAAAAAACTAAATACGTGCTAGCACTTGGATTTCAAAACTGTTTTTCATCAGAAAACGAAGATGGCGGTCTTTATATGCCACCTTATCTGAATATTTACATCCAAAAGGGTGGTTTGTTTGTTCACTATGCACACGGGCGATATGGTTACTGGAGGTATATATTTCGCTATATAAACTCTGAATTTGTGCTGATCGGCTACGATAGAGAAGAGGCTCATGGCCCTGACATATTGAGCGCAATCAGCATCAACTTACTGACAAAAAGAATGAGTATTAAAGAAAATAGTAATCCTAATTACACCCCTATAAAGTTGAAACAGAAATGGATGAAATTTTCGATCAAAAAGCCGATTAGACTGGTTGACTTTTCGGATTTTGATGAATGTAAATCTACGCTCTTTGAATGCTAAATGCCATAAGAAGTTGTTTGGTGTATAAGCTTTATGGTTGGCTCTTAGACTCGGACTTAAACTCGGACTTAAACTCGTAGTCTTTAGATGAATATCCAATTATTTTATAGCGTAAGTTTTATAGCTTAAGTTGATGTCGTCAAAGATCTTGCATCTTTGATATGATGTGACTGGTCAAGAATAAATCCATTGATGGATACAATTACAAACAAGCAATCAATCCGCTTGTTTTTGAGAGGGGGTTCGCTATGGTAACCATGTCAAATCCAATGTTCCAACGACTAAGCAGGCGCCAATGGTTGTCGAATACCGCGCAATTCAGTGGTGGCCTATTGCTGAGTGCAGCGACCCCACTGTATGCCCAAAGCAGCGATCATGCGGTAGTGGAGACTATTTCGGGTAGAGTACGCGGACTGCGTACTAACGGTATCTACAGCTTCAAAGGTATTCATTATGGTGCGAATACCGGAGGCGCTAATCGCTGGTTGCCGCCGCAAGCAGTTGCCCCGTGGTCTGGGATTAAAGACGCCATCGCGTATGGTCCTCGTGCCCCTCAAAATGAGCGCCCTGCATTAGAGCCGCATTTGGCATGGATTCGTGATGGCCGCCCGCTTAGTGAAGACTGTTTGGTATTGAATGTATTTACCCCTGCCATTCATGATCAGGGTCGTCGACCAGTTTTGGTCTACATTCATGGGGGTGGTTTTGTTTCGGGCGCGAGCAGTGCGCCTGGTCTTGATGGACATCACTTTGCGCAGCGTGGTGATGTGGTGATGGTATCGCTAAATCACAGATTGAATGTGTTCGGTCATCTATCCCTTGCCTTAGATGCTGGTGAGGCCTACAGAGATGCCGGTAATGTTGGTATGTTAGATATCATTCAAGCCTTGCAATGGGTGCGTCAACACATTAGTCAATTTGGTGGAGACCCAAATAATGTCACCATCTCTGGTCAATCAGGCGGCGCATCTAAAGTCGCAGTGTTAATGGCGATGCCGCAGGCTCGTGGATTATTTCATAAGGCCATTGTGCAAAGTGCATCATCACTATTACGTATGGCGACTCCCGATGAAGCACAGCGTAATACTTATTATTTACTCAAACAATTGAATCTAGATGAGTCGCATATCAAGGTTTTGCGTGAGGTGCCCGTTGCTACATTGTTAGCAGCGATGCAAAAGGCAGTTGCTGCAGCAGGGCGAGTGGATAATTATCGGCCGGTTGTTGATGGTCGTGCACTACCTACTCACCCGTTTGATCCCAGCGCTGCGAGTATATCCCGCGATATTCCGATGATGATTGGATCATGTGAGAATGAAATGACATTCCCATATTCGCAGGTCATGGAAAATTTCCAATATAATGAATCGCAAGCCTTAGCTAAGGTGCAAGACTTCGTGGGTGTGGATGAGGCTCAAGCGCGTCAACTCATGCAACTATATCGTAGGTCACGGCCCCAAGCGTCTGCCAGTGATTTGTGGGTTGCCATTAGTACTGATCATCAGTATCGGCGCAATGTGATTAAAGCCTCGGAGCTGAAGTCTGATTTGTCAGCCGCCCCTTCTTGGCATTATTTGTTTACTTGGAAGACTCCGGTATTGAATGGGTTATTAAAGTCTCCTCATACGATTTGCATACCGTTTTCGTTCGGTAATGTTGATATTGCGAGTGGTATTACCGGCAGTAGTCCAGAGAGATATGCGCTGCAACATGCAATGATGGATGCTTGGTATGCGTTTATGCGTACAGGTAATCCGAATCATGCGGGAATTCCGAAATGGCAACCGTATCATGTGCAACAACATCCCACTATGCTTTGGGATAACACTTGTCGTGTGGTAGATGACCCTGCGCGTGAAGAGAGAATGGCGATGAGTGCCATGCCTGCATACCGTGCAGATGGTAGTCGGGTTAAGTCTAGCTAAAGTCTAGCTAGAGTTTTAACCGAGTCTCACTGCATTTTCACTAGAGGCTCACCAAGTTCGCGTAAAAGCCCTACTAATTCGATTGGGTGTTAGGCGATCATATCTAGCGTATAGGGCTAAACGATTACGGATCATTGATTTGGAGCTCCGTAATCGTTTTCAGGCTTTATGAATAGTTTTTTATGAATAATTACTAATCAACTGTACGTGCAATACCATTTTTGCGTTTTAAACAACGATCAGCACAGATCTAGTGCTATTGTTGCCGCGACTCTTTAATCAGTTCATCAAAGCACTCTGGAATGGCAATCTCGCGCCCTAAAACTGCCGGGCTATAAGCTTGCATCCATAAGGCGTGACTAGAGTGTCCGCCACCCGCAACAATCAGTCCAATATTGTCAGCGTTAGAAGTAATTGGCCAGGGGTCGTGCTTGATACTGTCGCGACCTATTGCAGTAGAGGCAATTTTCATAAAAGCAGTGCCACCACTTTTGTTCATCTCGGCCATGGGAACTTTGGAGTGCAGTAATAGAAACTCACGCACATCTTTTTTAGTCCAACCTAAATCACCAAGCCCTGCAGCGACAACCTTAGAGATTACGACTAAGCCTGGAGTACCTTTGTCGTAACCCCAAAGGTAATGCACGTCAGGCACTCGCATGTAGCCCGCAATACGGTGAAGACCTTGAACTGCATCCTCCTCTTTAGTCTCTTCTTTAGCGCCTCGACGAAATACGTTGGTCGCGCCATTGCCAAAGGCTAAGGACAGACAGTTGCTACCTCCTGCAAATCCATGACGTTCATTCACATACGGAGTCCAACCTGCGGGGAGTCCGTCTTCATCTTCAGCAAATACCACATTGGTGTTACGCATCATGCCAAAGACCGCCATGGTGCCTACTCCGGGTAAGGCGCCACCTAAATTTTGTTGCATCAGCCGCAGTGCGCGGCCGATGCTAGCGCCTGCGGGATGTTGCGGGTCTGGTCCTAAAATACCAAAACCTGAATTCAGGCGAATTTTTTTTGCGATAGGGCCGTTCACGACAATCATGGGAAATGGGCTGCCTGAGGTGGCTTGGAGAAGATCACCGGTCGTTAAGGGGTCAAGAAAGGCATCGACCGCAGCAACTAACACTGGCAGATACTCTGGTCGCCCACCTGCCATCGCGAGTGCAATGGCACAGGATTCAATGGTGACCATGCCGCCGCGCGGTGGGAAGCGTCCAATGATGTGGTCACGCGGTAGCGTGGCGCCGCGTAGAATCCATTGTGTGCGAGCTTCTGTAGCTGGCCATAATGGTAGCCCGTCCCCCCAATGGCGTGCGAGTAGTAAGTCATTGACTTTAATGAGTGCAGTTTCATAATCGGCAGCACTGACTTCTAGCTGAGGACTACTGGTGGCAGCAGATTGGCGCGGTTGCCATTGAGTGAGGCCATCATAGAATTCTTGTTTGCGCTCGGAGAGTGCAGATAGATCCGCATCTGGTAGAAAATTATCTATAGGAAACACAACCATAGCGGCTTCAGGTGTAAACCCAACACCACCAACCGCATTGTTAACAACTCCAATAAATTCTTTACGAGTCAGTATGACTGTTGGGATACCAAGCGCTTCGAGTTGGGCGGCAGCACGGCCGCATCCTGTTGAGCAGGCCCCTCAGGCAGCGTTACCAATAATGACTGCATCGACCCCGCTATCTTTGACCATTTGGACAGTGGCGGCTTGACCGATAATACTTGTGCCTTGAGGGAATTGATCATCTCCAATCACAGTGGCATCAGGAAAATCAGCCTCAATCAGCTGCTTTAAAAGGGGTAGCATGCGATAGGCTTGCCATTGACCGTTAGATAGGATGCCGATTTTTTTGCCGGCTAAAGTGTCTAAGCGTGGCGCATGCTGATGCATTATTTTTAAAGCGCCAGATGGATCATAAAATTGCAGATTAATCATAAAGTGGGCTTTCTTGAATGGAGTGATGTGATTGAGTATTTCATTGTGCATACGCTGCGTCAAGTCTCGCTACATCAATGATATGATTGGATCATCGTTTGGAATTGTTTATATTGAATCTGGAGCAGAAATTAATATTAATCAAGCGATATTAATCAAGTGATTGGTCCATCATGATTTACAGTGGATGCATTCGCAGATCAGTGATACGGGTAATGCGATTTAGTTAATGTAATTTAGTTAATTTTATTTTCTTACTGTGACATCGCCAATTGTTTGACAAGCAAGGTTATAGAGATTGTTTGTATTAGACTATTTTTGATAATCAGAATGAGTTTCATAGGTGAGGTTTAAATGCGCCAACTGCATAGAGATTTAGAGATTATATTCGCGGTAGTGTTAAGCGTTATTGGATCGCAAAGCCATTTGTTGGCGCAAGGCTACCCCACTAAGCCAATTCGTATAGTTGCAGGCTTTGCAGCTGGTGGACCTACTGAAGTTATTGCGCGGGTTGCGGGGCAAAAGTTGTCAGATAAATGGGGGCAGCCGGTGATCGTTGAGACTCGCTCTGGCGCGGGTGGCAATATTGCCGCAGAGTATGTGGCCAGAGCTGCACCTGATGGTTATACCTTATTGTTGCCAGCGTTTGCGCATGCAGTGAACCCATCCTTGTATGCAAAACTACCCTTTGATACCAAAAAGGATTTTGCCCCTGTAGCATTGTTAGCGACTTCTGCCAATGTATTAGCGATCCATCCCTCTATCCCAGCCCGTAGTTTACGTGAACTCATAGCACTGGCCAAGATGCAACGCACCCCGCTGACCTACGGCTCGGCCGGTGTGGCTACTGCGTCGCATCTTGCAGGTGAATTGTTTAAATCGATGGCAGGTATTCAGATCACACATATTCCTTATAAAGGTGCTGCACCCGCAAGTGTAGATTTATTAGGTGGTCATATTTCGTGCGCGTTTCCTGGGGTATCTTTAGTATTACCCCACTACCGTTCTGGGCGTATGCGATTAATTGGCACGACTAGCGCACAACGTTCGGCAACCTTGCCCGAAGTGCCAACATTGGCTGAAGGGGGGTTGAAAGGTTTTGAGGTAATTTCTTGGTATGGCCTCCTAGCACCTGCTGCACTGCCTGTCGAATTGGTCTCACGTTTGCATCATGAGGTAGTGCGTGGCTTGGCTGAGGTGGATGCTATTGAGCGCCTGCAAGCGATTGGTGTGGGCGCCTCAGCGATCACTACTGCAGAATTTGCAGCATTTCTAAACCGTGAGCAAGAAAAATGGGCTCGGGTTATTCGTAGCGCAGGGCTGCAAGCGCAGTAAGTGTGGATTGTATGAGAGTGATTAGGGAATTTGATGAGTGATTTGATTGCGCGCGCAACATCACCGGTAGTGATATCGGTTTCTGAACTTAACCGTTTAGCGCGGCTTGCAGTTGAGCGCGGCATTGCCTTGATGTGGGTGGCGGGAGAGATCTCAAACTTTAAGCGCTATGATAGTGGTCATTGCTATTTCACGGTTAAAGATGATAGTGCTCAAGTCGATGCCGTGATGTTTCGCCAAAAGGCACAACACTTAGACTGGGTGCCAGAGAATGGCATGCAAGTTGAAGTTCGAGCCACAGCGACTGTCTATGAGGCGCGTGGCAAATTCCAAATTAATGTGGATGCCATGCGCCGTGCAGGGCTGGGCGCTTTATATGCGGCGTTTGAGAAGCTTAAAGCCCAATTACAACATGAGGGTTTATTTGATGCTGCACTTAAGCGCGAATTGCCTGCTTATCCGCGTACCATTGGTGTCGTCACTTCGCCTCAAGCAGCTGCTTTGCGCGATGTGCTCATTACTTTACGACGACGTATGCCAAGTATTGCTGTGATTATTTATCCAACCCCAGTGCAAGGTGTGGGTGCGCATGAAAAAATTGCCCAAGCTATCGCGCTGGCAGGTATGCGTTGCGAATGCGACGTGTTAATTGTGTGCCGTGGTGGTGGCAGTATTGAAGATTTATGGTCGTATAACGAGGAGTGTGTGGCGCGCGCTATACGCGCATGCCCTATTCCCGTCGTCAGCGGTGTTGGGCATGAGACCGATGTCACTATTGCTGATTTTGTTGCTGATGCTCGCGCTGCAACGCCAACTGCTGCTGCGGAAATGGCTAGTCCTGATGGCGTTGAGTTGGCGCGTCAGTGTGCCAGTTTAGCGCAGAGTCTAGTGCGTATTGTTCAGCGCGGCATCGAGGCGCGTATGCAGCAAGTTGATTACTTAGCGCGGCGCTTGGTGCATCCAGATGCGCGATTGGCGCAACAGGTTTTACATGTGCAGCAGTTGCAACGGCGCTTATTGCAATCCTGGGGCCGTCAATCTGCAGACGCCGCGTGGCGGATACGTGAGTTGTCGCAACAACTGCGACTGGGTGCGCCTGACATCGAATCCCAACTGCAGCGACAGCAATCGTTAGCCCAGCGATTGACGCGTGCGCTACATGAGCAGTTACGTATTGCTCAAGATCGTACCAACCGATTGCAGTCCGATTTACTGCATCTCAATCCACAGAGAGTATTGGAGCGTGGATATAGTATTACGACTCAGCTCGATGGTACGATTGTGCGTGATGCAGAGCAGCTCGCTGACGTAGAGAGCCTACGCCTCACCCTTGCCCAAGGCTGGGCGCAGGTGAAGGTGGAATCTACAGGACAGTAAATAGTGATTGCTAGTCAAGTGCTTATTGGCCAAAACCAAATAAGCGGGCAGGATTAGTGCACAGAATTGTTTGGCGGTCATTATTATCGGGAAACCAACGCTTTAAGCAGGCTAAGAGAGGACTGTAATCCATGCGTGCATCAAAGCGAGTAAACGGCCAATCTGAGGCCCACACGCAGCGCTCTATGGTGAACGCTTCAACTAAGGCTTGAATGTAAGGTTCGACGTCGCTATAGGGGTATGGCTGTTGTGAGAAGCGGTAGACCGCAGAGAGTTTAACCACGGCGTTGCTGTTGCGTCCTAGCGCAAGCAAGGCTTGGAATCCTGGTTGTTGTATACCACGGCTCAAATCGGGGCGACCGCAATGATCGATGATAACCCGCACACCGGCACGCTCTAAAATCGGTAGTGCGTCAACCAGTTGATCCTTGCCGTATTGAATTTGTGCAAACCAATTGGCGGCTTTAATCTTGGCGAGTAAGTTTGGCATCTCGGCGTCCTCCAGTACGCTCACGCCGTGATTAAATAGATTAATCCGCACCCCTACAATACCACCAGCTGCGAGTCGCTCGACTTCGTGTTCTGTGACGTTGTTTGGCAACAGAGCAATCCCCTTGAAGCGTTGATTGGATTGTGCAATGGCATCTAGCAGGCAGCTGTTGTCGTAACCATACGGACCTGCGCCAACCAAGAGGCCGTGCGAGAGTTGATGCAGTTCGAGCAAAGTCAGAAATTGATCAGGTGTACCTTCTTGGCAGGCTAATGGGGTATAAATTTCGTCAGTCTGATATTTAAAACGTGTTGGATTAAAGACGTGTGCATGGCAGTCGGCGCCGAGTAGGGGAGTCATCAACAATATTCCTTTGAAGTCTAGTTATTTGAATGGTGAATTGAGATACTGAATTATTCGGGCAAGATGCGTGCGTCACGCACAATTTTGGCATATTTCTCAAGTTCTTTTTGCAGGAAGCTATCAAAGGCCTGCACAGTTTGAGCTTGCGCTTCAATGCCTTCGAGAATGAGTCGATCTTTGATTTCAGGTGTGGCTAGCACACGATTGGCCGCATCATGCAGGCGATTGACAGTATCCAGAGGGGTGTTGGCTGGCAATAGCAATCCAAACCAACCGACTAGCGAATATCCTGGTAGGCCGCTCTCAGCGATTGTTGGAATATCGGCCAGCCCAACAAAGCGTTGAGGGCTGGTCACGCCTAGGGCCCTCAAGCGCCCAGATTTCGCGAGGGGCAGACCTGTGGACATCGCACTGAAATACAAACTGGTCTGGCCGCCGAGTAAATCGGTAATTGCTTGGCTGCCACCCTTGTAGGGGATGTGTAGCATGCTTAATCTTGCCATTGATTTAAATAGCTCCGGAGCAATATGTGTGGGACTGCCGATACCAGCTGAAGCGTAGGTCAACTTGCCGGGGTGGGCGCGAGCTAAGGTAATGAGGTCTTTAGCGGATCGTACAGGTAGTGAAGGGTGCACAACTAATAATAATGGAGTGATCCCAATGAGTGCTAAGGGGCTTAAGTCTTTACGTAAGTCATAAGGCATTTTACCTGTGCCGTAGATGCTGACATTGGCAATTTGTGAGGAGTTGGCTAGTAGCATGGTATAGCCATCCGCTGGTGATTTTGCGACATGGTCTGAACCAATGTTGGTTGCTGCCCCAGGTTTATTTTCGATGAGTATGGGCTTGCCTAAGTATTCGGCCATTTTGGGAGCCATGACTCGGGCTGCAGTGTCTACACCACCGCCAGCCAGATAGGGCACGATAATGCGCATCGGTTTGGTCGGAAAGGGTTGGGTGAACGCTACAGCACAATAGAGGGTGCACAGAAGCGTGCTACAAGCCGCTAGTATTTGTTGGTGGTTTTTATACAGTGCATAGGTAGCGTGGTGCTGAGTTGGCATACTAAAATCCTTGAACGATGGCGTGCTATTGATAGTAACCGTTAGCTGTTGAACGACTTGAGTTGGTGTTGAATATACTGCAGCACTTGAGTCTCTAGATCATTGTCCAAGCAGTCGAATGTGGTGAGCTCAGGCATGGCGCGCAGCCATGTGAGTTGCCGTTTGGCCAATTGGCGAGTGGCTGCAATACCTTGCTCGCGTAGTTGCGTCTGGTTGATTTGATTATTTAGAAAATCCCAGGCTTGTCGATAACCAACGCAGCGCATGGCAGGCAGTTGCGCGTGTAGATTATAGGTTTTTTTTAATGCAGTTAATTCGTCAACCAATCCTTGAGCGAGCATGTGGTTAAAGCGCACTGCGATCCGTTGGTGGAGTTCGGCACGCACGCTAGGAGTTAATGCAATAGTGATAGCGCGATAAGGAAAGTTTTGTAGTCGTGGCGCATCTAGTAATGCGCTCATGGCTTGACCAGTGATGCGATAAATTTCAAGTGCACGTTGCACGCGCTGGGTGTCGCCAGGTTGTAAGCGATTCGCAGTGACGGGGTCGACTGTTTGTAGTTCGTTATAGACCGCTGACCAGCCAGCGCTGGCAGCTTGGTCTTCAATGGCTTGTCGTATTTCTGGGTCCGCTTGTGGCAGGCTATTTAAGCCTTCGAGCAAGGCTTTAAAGTAGAGCATTGTGCCGCCCACTAATAAAGGGATTCGACCGCGCGCAGTAATCTTGTGCATTAAGTCCAGCGCGTCATCGCAAAAGCGTGCAGCAGAGTAACTGTGTTCGGGGCTGATGATGTTAATTAGATGGTGCGGTGTATGAGCAAGAATCTCAAGCTCTGGTTTGGCAGTGCCTACATTCATGTCTAAATAGATCTGGGCAGAATCAACACTGATGATCTCGCACGGCAGTTGTTTAGCGATGGCAATTGCTACTGCTGTTTTGCCGCTTGCTGTTGGCCCCATCAGAAGTAGTGCTGGTGGTAGCGCAGTGGCTGTGCTGTGGGGATTGTTCAAGTTCTGCATGGCGAGGATTTAGCGGTGTTATCCGTGTCTAGAGAATTGACGGCTAGTGGGGTAGGCGTTACTTATTGACCGCGACGAAATAGGCGATCGAGAGCACTCACGGGCATGGGATACCAAGTCGGGCGGCCATGGTTGCATTGCCCAGAGCGTTCGGTGATTTCCATGTCACGCAGGAGCGCGTTCATTTCGGTAACGCTGAGCCGCCGATTAGCGCGTACTGCTGCGTGGCAGGACATAGTCCCCAGGAGTTCATTGCGTTGTTCGGTAGCAATGCGACTAGCTCCGTATTCGCGGATATCGTGTAGGACGGCCAGGCTTAAGGCTTGGACATCGGCGTCCACTAGTAGCGCGGGGACACCGCGAATAATTAGGGTATTGGGGCCACCTAGCGCGAGATCGAAACCAAGAGACTCCAAGGTCTCTCGTTCATCTTCTACAGTGGCTACATCTAAGGCACTTGCTGTGCAATGCACCGGCATAAGTAGGGGTTGCATCGGTATATGTTGCGCATCGATCGCGGTTTTCAGTTGCTCATACATGATGCGCTCATGGGCAGCATGCATGTCTACAATGATCAGGCCTTGGCGATTCTCGGCTAAGATGTAGATGCCGGCTAATTGCGCGAGCGCATAACCTAACGGATGCTCCTCATCCGTTAAAGCTTGTTGATTAGTGGCTTGCGAGTTTGCAATAGGCGCTAAGCGTTGGTCGCTATTTGCGCTTATGGTCAGAGTTGTTTCAGCGCTGATTGGGTTATTGCCGGCTCTGGGAAATAGTCGTTCGTAGGCATTTGTTGCTTGGGCTACGCCTAGGCTGAATTGTGTTTGTTGACGATAGGTCGCGGGGGCTGGTGCTTGTGCTTGATCAGTTTGTTCGGTATGCAATGTTGTGCTCAATACCGCTTGTGGGCTTGGTGTTGTCCCAGCTGTTTTTGCCAACGCTTTATGTAGAGCATGAAACAGATATTGATGAACTGCTCGCGAGTCACGAAAGCGCACTTCTGTTTTGGCTGGGTGAACATTAACGTCGACCAGTTGGGGGTCGATTTGCAAAAACAACACATAGGCAGGGTGACGATCGTGATGCAGCACATCGGCATAGGCCTGGCGCACAGCATGGGCCACGACTTTGTCGCGCACACAGCGACCATTTACAAAAAAGTATTGGGTGTCGCGACTGCCTTTGGCTTGTGCCGGTGTGCTGATCGCACCTTGTAATCCGATGTGTCCGCTAAATTCGTCTACGCTGAGTGCCGCATTGCCAAAGTCCTCACCGACGGCAGCGTTGATGCGTGCATGTAGAGCATGGGCGCGCCACTGGAAGCGAGCGCGACCGTTGTGCGTAAGGCTAAATGCAACGTCTGGTCGCGATAAGGCTAAGCGCCGCACGACCTCTTCACAATGAGCGAACTCGGTTTGTTCAGATTTGAGAAATTTGCGCCGTGCCGGTGTATTGAAGTAGAGCTCGCGGATGTCGATGCGGGTGCCTTGGGCTAAGGTCGCTGGCGCGATGTCGCCGAGTTGTGCACCTTCTGCGCTGATTTGATAAGCATGTGGGGCATCCGCGCGACGACTGGTTAATTCCAGTCGCGACACTGAGGCAATACTGGCCAAGGCTTCACCGCGAAACCCTAAGCTGCTGACATGCTCTAAGTCATCTAGTGTGCTGATTTTGCTAGTAGCATGGCGTGCGAGTGCGAGGGCCAGTTCATCGTGTGCGATACCCTCGCCATCGTCGCTGACGCACAGTTGCTTAATGCCGCCCGCGGCTAATTCAATGCTGATGGCTTGGGCGCCAGCGTCTAAGCTGTTCTCGAGCAACTCCTTGAGTGCCGAGGCGGGGCGTTCGATGACTTCGCCAGCTGCGATTTGGTTGATTAGCAGTTCAGGTAATGGGGAAATGGAAGGCATGGGTGAGGATTATAGCCAAGCTGCGGCTAATTCGGCGCTTATTGCTGAGGGTGCTAGGGTCTTGGCGTCGAGCCAATAAGTATTCTTTGGGTAGGGCGTGACCTTAGGGCGTTTGAGTGTATAATTGAAGAGGAAATTCGGAAGCGGGAGTGCGGATGTGGAAGTGCGGGCTTGGCGAGATCGAGTTCAACCCTCAAGAGCATGATTTAATGAATTAAGTATCTGATTTTATTTATTATTTTTATTTTTTATTTTTTATTTTTTATTTTTTATTTTTTATTTTTTATTTTGTGTTTTGTGTTTGGGTCTGAATCTGTTGCAGTAGCGATCTACTCCCCGAGCACAGTCGATGAATAAGCACCAGGTTGAGAGGATAGTGACGATGAAGTTTGGTATTCCTGCTGAGACACAGCACAACGAGACACGGGTTGCCGCAACGCCTGAGACGGTGACGAAATTGCTCAAAGGCGGCTATCACAGCGTGATGGTAGAGGCCGGAGCCGGCCTTAAGGCAAGTATTTTAGATGAACATTTTGTTGCCGCTGGTGCGAGTATTGTGCCCACGGCAGGCCATATTTACCAAGACGCTGAGGTGGTATTAAAAGTGCGCTCACCGCAAGCGACAGAGCTTGCGCAAATGCATGCCGGCCAGGTGCTTATTGGCTTACTCAATCCACATCATCGCGAAGGGTTGCAAGCCATGGCTACGCAAGGGGTGTGTGCTTTTGCGCTAGAAGCCTTACCTCGCATATCGCGCGCGCAAAGCATGGATGTGCTCTCCTCGCAGGCGAATTTAGGTGGATACAAAGCGGTGATGTTGGCGGCTAATGCCTATACCCGGTTGATGCCCATGTTGATGACGGCTGCAGGCACTGTAAAAGCGGCTCGCGTCATTATAATGGGCGTGGGTGTAGCTGGTTTACAGGCAATTGCAACGGCTAAGCGTCTTGGTGCAGTAGTCGAGGCGACTGACGTGCGTCCCGCCACCAAAGAGCAAGTTGAGTCATTGGGGGCGAAGTTTATTGACGTGCCTTTTGAAACCGATGAAGAGCGTGAAATTGCCCAAGGTGTTGGTGGCTATGCTCGTCCGATGCCAGCCACCTGGGTGGCGCGTCAGGCGAGTTTGGTTGCGGAGCGAATTCGCCAAGCAGATATTGTGATCACTACGGCATTGATTCCCGGACGTGCTGCACCCGTGTTGGTGACCGAAGAGATGGTCAGGTCGATGAAGCCTGGCTCAGTCATTGTGGATATGGCGGCAGAGCAAGGCGGTAATTGCCCTTTAACCGAGCTGGATCAAACCGTGGTAAAGCATGGGGTGACTTTAATTGGGATTGCTAACTTACCAGCGCTAGTAGCCACCGATGCAAGTGCCTTATATTCACGTAACATATTGAATTTTTTGGGATTATTTCTTAATCCTCAGACCGGAGTTTGGCATTTAGATCAAACTGATGAAATTATTGCGGGCACTTTGGTGTGCCATAACGGACAGTTACTACGGCCTTAAACTTCAGTCTTAGGTTGTTGGGTGGAATGAAATTTTTTGTATTATTTTTTAATTTCTTTTGTTAATTAGACAGTTACATGCAGTTGTTGGTAATAGCCACTGGTGTATGTATTAGGGAGAATGTGTCATGACAGGTGCGGTAGATCCAACCCTTATTAATTTGATCATCTTTGTATTGGCGGTGTTTGTCGGCTACCACGTGGTCTGGAACGTCACCCCCGCATTGCATACCCCTTTGATGAGCGTGACTAATGCCATTTCCTCGGTGATTATTGTCGGAGCTATTCTCGCCGCGGGCGCCCAGACAGCAGATTTTGGCTCGATTTCTGGTGCAGTAGCCGTTGGGCTCGCAGCGATTAATGTCGTTGGTGGTTTTATGGTGACTCAGCGAATGTTGGCGATGTTCAAGAAAAAAACACCTAAGGCACCTCGGCAAGGGGATCAAGCATGAGCGCAAATATGGCAGTGTTGGGCTATTTGATTGCTTCGGTATGTTTTATTTTGGCGCTTAAGGGGCTGTCTCACCCTGAGTCTGCCCGTCAAGGCAATACCTTTGGTATGGTCGGTATGGCGATTGCGATTGTGGTGACTTTGGCAATTGTTGCGCAAGGTCGGCTCGATTTGATTTTATTAGCGATGGTGATTGGTGCGGCCATCGGCGCTTATGCTGCTCGCCGCGTCGAGATGACGCAAATGCCAGAGTTAGTGGCGGCCATGCACTCCTTAGTTGGCTTAGCGGCAGTGCTCATTGCAGTCGCGGTAGTCAACAATCCGTCATCGTTTAATATGTCGAACCCCATGCCTATGGGTAACAAGTTAGAGCTTTTTATCGGCACATTTGTAGGTGCTATTACTTTCTCAGGTTCGGTGATTGCCTTCGGTAAGTTAGCCGGTTTGGGTAAGCAGTTCCGCTTATTCTCTAGTGCGCCTGTGGTGTTCCCTGGTCAGCACATGGTTAACTTGATTTTAGCCATCGTGATGTTGGGTTTTGGCGGTGCGTTTTTTCTAGCGCCTGCCCAGCCTTGGTTGCCGTTCTTGGTGATGATGACGATTGCATTTGTTTTAGGTGTGTTAATCATTATTCCTATTGGTGGTGCTGATATGCCAGTGGTAATCTCGATGCTCAATAGTTATTCTGGATGGGCAGCTGCGGGCATTGGCTTCTCGCTCAATAACCAGCTGTTAATTATTGCGGGTTCTTTGGTGGGATCTTCCGGTGCGATTCTCTCCTACATTATGTGTAAGGCGATGAACCGCTCATTCTTTAGCGTCATTCTTGGTGGTTTTGGTGCGGCAGAGGGAGCGGCGTCTACGGGCGGTGAGGAGCGCACTGTGCGTTCGGGTTCGGCTGATGATGCGGCATTTTTGATGGCTAATGCGGAGTCTGTGATTATTGTCCCAGGCTATGGTTTAGCCGTGGCTCGCGCCCAGCATGCCGTTAAAGAATTGGCGCATAAGCTAATCGCCAAGGGTGTGACAGTACGCTATGCCATTCATCCGGTAGCCGGGAGGATGCCAGGTCATATGAATGTACTTTTGGCTGAGGCGGAAGTCCCCTACGACCAAGTACTAGAGATGGATGATATTAACAGTGACTTCGGCACGACCGATGTGGTGTTGGTATTGGGTGCTAATGACGTGGTGAATCCGCTAGCGCATGAAAAAGGCAGCCCAATTTACGGCATGCCAATTTTAGATGTGGCCAAATCACGTACTATCTTAGTCAACAAGCGTTCTATGGCGGCCGGTTATGCTGGACTTGATAATCCGCTGTTTTATATGGATAAGACGATGATGGTTTTTGGCGATGCCAAGAAGGTTGTTGAAGATATTGTGAAGGGCTTAGATTAAATATCTTCAAATGCATGCATCCACAAATGGGGCGGGTGCATCACTAAGTGATGACTACAGATTGTTTTCTGAAACTGGTTGCCAGTGCTCGATGATGAGTTGTAAGGTGCTGGCACCTTTGTAGTGATTGGTGCTTAAGCGATAGCTTGCTTCGATCTGCTCAGGTAAGAATTCTGCTTGGCCAAACAGTATGGCTTCGAACAGCACTGCTTCACGCGCTAGACGTAGCTTGAGATGGCGTGTGCCAACGATGCGTTGATGTATGACTTTGAATTGATCAAAGAAGCGTGGCTCAGGAAAGCCTTGCCCCCAAACATGGGTCGCTATGATGTCTGCTTGTGCTAAGGTGGCTTCAGTCACGGCTAAGGGGCCGTCAGTCACCCATTGACGGGTTAGGTCAGCAGCACTGAGCAGCTCTTGAGCGACGCTTTCAAAAGCGTGTTGAAATGTAGCAAATGCGGATTCGGCAATGGTCAGGCCTGCGGCTGCAGCGTGCCCACCGAAGCGTAAAATTAATTGTGGTTGACGTTTTGAGATGAGATCTAGCGCATCGCGCAGATGGAGTCCGGGAATAGACCGTCCTGAGCCTTTGAGCTCACCGGCCGCCCCAGTAGCAAAAGCGAATGTTGGGCGATGAAACTGTTCACGCAAGCGAGAGGCGAGAATGCCAATTACGCCTTGATGCCATTGTGGGTGGTAAACACTTAAGGTGTAGCCGCTGGGAATCTCTGCAAGTTCGGCTAGTGCTGAGGCTTGCATATCGGCTTCAATATCGCGTCGCTGATGATTGAGTTGGTCGAGTTGTGCGGCAATTTCAGCGGCACGGGTGGCGTCGTTGGTGGTTAAACACTCGATGCCCAAGGACATGTCGGTCAGCCTTCCCGCAGCGTTGAGTCTAGGGCCAACCACAAAGCCTAAGTCGTAGGTTCCCACGCGCTCATGCTCGCGTCCTGCCGCGGCGAGCAGTGCTTGGATACCCGCTTGGGATCGACCATTACGAATGCGCTGTAACCCTTGCTCGACTAAGCGCCGGTTGTTGTCGTCGAGCTTGACCACATCGGCGACAGTGCCTAAGGCCACCAGATCAAGCCATTGACTGAGATTGGGTTCGGTTTGGGTGCGATAGGTGCCTCGTTCTCGTAACTCGGCGCGCAACGCCAACATGACATAGAACATGACACCGACCCCGGCTAAGTGTTTGCTGGGAAATGTGCAGCCCGGTTGATTGGGGTTCACAATACACCACGCGTCTGGCAGGTGGTCGCCAGGTAAGTGGTGGTCGGTGATTAAGACTTTGATGCCTGCGGCATTGGCTGCGGCGACGCCGTCAATACTGGCAATGCCGTTGTCTACAGTAATCAGAATGTCGGGTTGATGTTGCGTAATTGCGAGGGCCACAATCTCAGGGGTGAGGCCATAGCCATACTCAAAGCGATTCGGCACTAAGTAATCGACAGTCGCGCCAAATTGGCGCAAGGCTCTCAGACCCACGGCACAGGCAGTTGCGCCATCGGCATCGTAGTCGGCAATGATCAGTAATTTTCTCTGGGCTGCAATTGCATCGGCTAGATGTGCTGCCATTTGTGTAATGCCAAGCATTAATTGCGGCGCTAGTAACGCACTGAGGTCGGTAGCGAGTTGCGCGATATCGTGAATCTCTCGTGCAGCATATAGCCTAGCCATTAATGGGCTGATACCTTGTCCGAGCAGGTGTTCTTGTGCTTCAGGGTTAACTGCTCGGATCGTGACGCTGCTCGCCACAGAGCCATGACATGCTTCGGTCATTCGCTACTCGCCAGTGCAGACCAGCTCAAGGGGCTGCGCCAAAATTTATAGTGATCTGTGGGGCGGCAAGTGATTTGTAGACAGCGATCTGCACCGGTAGTAATCAAGGTGATTTGCTCTAGTTGTTTAGCCTGTAGTGCGGCCTGGAGCGGAGCAAACCATAGGTCTTCAAGTGTGGCAAGTGCTTTGCGCCAACCCAATGGACCACCATAGCGTACCGCGATATGTGCGCGCTCTAGGGTGATTAAGTGTTGGTCGCCTAGGCGAGGTTTACTTGCAAACCATGAGGCGGCATTGGCGGGTGCAGCCAGTGCTTCAGCACCACTATAGATGGCTAAGGCTGTGGCAAGGGGGTCGTCACTCCAAAGGTGTTGGAAGTGCTCGCCATGAACCATCGGTTTATGTCCACCACCCCACAGGTAGAGGCTATTGATGGTGGGTATTTGCTGTGCGCTACGGCGTTGGTTAACCGGGTGATCGTGGAGAGCGATTTGCACTTCAGTGAGCAATCGATGCCAGCGACTGGCTTGCGCACCACTTAATAACACGCGCGGTAGCAGCCGGCCGGCGATAGCGCCAAGTGGTGGTGCGACGACCTCACTGGCTGCCGTTTGGTGAATATACCAGCGGGTAGAGTGCGCGACTTGGAGTTGTATGTGATCTGGTGTGAAATAGGTGTTCAGTGTATCGGCTAGTGCCAATGCATCTGCATGGTCGAGTTCGAGTTGGGGTGCGGCAATGATGCGGCTACCATTGCGCTCTAGCTGAAGGTGTACTGGGTCTGCGCGTATCCACCAATCGTCACCAACGTTCAGTCCATCTAGGCTTGCAGTCAGTGCGGCGACTGGCCAGTCTTGCCGCTGCTCCACCTCAAAAGCTTGGCATAGCCAGACTTCAGGGGCGATCGGGGCAAATTGCAGGCGATGGCCACGTCCCATGAGTTGCCGCAACGATGGGGCAGGGTCGGCCTGAGTCGCTTGGAATTCGGTGCCGTAAGGCGGCAGTAGGTCGGGTATAAACAGTGTGAGGTGCATGGGGCGGGCGAGCAGCGTCCAGTCGCAAGCTAAATAAAAGGGACGCTATGCCGTACACTTTGGGCTTGGGTTCTAGGTTAATGAGGAAGGATTAAAAATCCAGAATGAATCATTCGGAATTGACAATCCAGAGCCTAGGGTTTGGGCTTTTAGTGCGGCGGCTAGCGCGGGCAGGCGCAATTTTAACATGCTAGGCCGTATCTATTGTTTTTAGTGTCTCAGTTTGTGGCACACTGCGCTTTTCGAGGATACGTCATATTGTGAGTGCATTTTCATTTTTTGTTGGATTACGCTATACCCGTTCGCGTTCGCGCTCCCGATTCATTTCGGTGATCTCGTTAATTTCCGTAGTCGGCATTGCCCTAGGAATGACTGTGTTGATTACGGTATTGTCGGTATTTAATGGGTTTCAGCGCGAGGTACGCACCCGAATGTTGAGTGCGGTGGCTCACGTCCAAATTAGTGCTGTTGGCGAGACCTTGCACGATTGGTCAGCTGTGGCGGCAGTCGCACGTGAGCAAGCGCATGTGTTAGCGGCAGCGCCTTATGTGTCGGCCCAGGGCTTACTGACTAATAATGGCAACGTGCGGGGTGCGATCCTCCGTGGAATTGAGCCTGGCGCTGAGGCGAAAGTGAGCGAAATTGAGCAGCATATGTTATCGGGATCACTCAATGCCTTAGTGGCTGGTGAGTATCGCGCGGTGTTGGGTGCCCCCTTGGCGCGGATGTTGGGGGTGGGCATTGGCGACACAGTGGTGTTGGTGGCGCCACAAGGGCAGGTGACGCCAGCTGGGATTATGCCGCGTTTGCGACAGTTTACGGTTGCTGGTATTTTTGAAGTCGGACATTACGAAATTGATTCAGGCATGGCGGTGGTGCATATCGAAGATGCGCAGCGCTTGTATCGCATGGGCGATGCGGTCAGTGGCGTGCGTTTACGTTTGGATGATTTGTTCCTGGCGCCAAAACTAGCACAGACCTTGGCTGGTGTGTTGCCCACTGGTTTGACGGTGACCGATTGGTCGCGTTTTAACGCCACTTACTTCAGGGCAGTCGAGTTAGAGAAGCGCATGATGTCCTTGTTGTTATTTTTTATCATTGCGATTGCTGCATTCAATATGGTGTCTAGTTTGTATATGATGGTCAATGAGAAACAAGCCGATATTGCCATCTTGCGTACTATGGGAGCTTCTCCTTCAGAAGTGATGCAAATATTTATGGTGCAAGGTACTTTAATTGGTGTGATTGGTGTGGGTTGCGGGATTGTGTTCGGCATACTGGGTGCGCTCAATGTCGATACCATCATTGGTGTGGTGGAGCACATCTTTAGAGTTAAGTTTATGCCGCAAGACGTTTATCAAATTGCCGATCTGCCCTCTGAGTTACAGTGGGCCGATGTGGTATTAACTGCGACTGTTGCATTTGTGCTCTCGGTGTTAGCGACCATCTATCCCAGCTATCGCGCCTCTCAGGTCAACCCAGCGGAGGCCTTGCGCTATGAGTGAATCAGTCATTGCGTGTCAGGGTTTATATAAATCCTATCGCCAAGGTGCAGCCAGTGTATCGGTGTTATCGGGTGTAGATTTGGTGGTGGCTGCTGGTGAGCGGATTGCGGTAGTGGGTGCTTCGGGCTCTGGTAAAAGCACCTTGTTGCATTTGTTAGGTGGCCTGGATACACCTAGCGCAGGGGAAGTGCGAATTTTAGGTCAGAACATTGCAACCCAAAGCGAACTCGAGCGTGGCCGTGTGCGCAACCGCACTTTGGGTTTTGTCTATCAGTTTCATCATTTGTTGCCCGAGTTTAGCGCCTTGGAAAATGTCGCAATGCCGTTGTTGATTCGAGGCGAGGCGAGAGCGCAGGCGCACACTGCAGCGACTGCAATGCTCAAGGCCGTAGGTTTAGCGCATCGCTTGGATCACACGCCTGGTGAATTATCCGGTGGTGAGCGCCAGCGTACTGCATTGGCGCGCGCTTTGGTGACCAGACCCGCTTGTGTGTTGGCTGATGAACCAACAGGCAATCTAGATCGACGCACAGCGGAAGCGGTGTTTGATTTGTTGTTACAGCTCAATCGCGAGTTACAGACAAGTTTTGTGATTGTGACTCATGACTTACGTATTGCTGAGCGGGCTGATCGAATTGTGACGCTAGACGATGGGGTGTTGCGTTAACCAGTGTGAGTTGTACGCTGTCAGAGATTAATTAGACTCTGGCGTACTAATATTCAATACGCCACTATCGATTAGCTTGTGATAGCTAGCGGGATCTTGCAACGCTTGTTGGAGCAAGAAGTGTGGCGCGCCGCGTTTGATGAGACGCGGTACGATAATCCCTGCAGCGATAATGCCTAAGCCAGTCTTTATCCATCCCGTTAACGCGAGAGCCACTCCTAACCCCAAAACCGGCAAGCTCACTAGCGGTAGCAGCAATTGCGCGCTTAAATATTGTGCAGCAGCGAGGCGATCCAGGTGCACGATGATGTCACCATCGCGGTAAGCGCGCACAAAAGCATCATGCTCTAGGGTGTTTGGCATGACTCCGGTTGGTGTTTGCATAAAAAAATATTAACTATATGAATTTATTAATTTTTTTAATGATTAGTATTCGACGGGCTCGGGGTCTATGCTGCGCCATAAATACCAGGTGGCGACCGAGCGCCAAGGTTGCCATAGGGTGCTCAAGGCATTGAGGCGTCGTGACGACAGTTCGCGCCCACGGTTGTAATGTAATTGCAATGCGCGTATTAGACCAATGTCGCCTAGAGGGAATACATCGGGGCGGGTTAAGTAGAACATTAAAAACATCTCCGCAGTCCAGCGTCCGATGCCTTTGACTTGGGTTAGATCGCTAATTAGGGCTTCATCATCCATGTCGGGCCAGTCGCTTACTGCCAAGCGATTTTCATTAAAGTGCAAACACAAGTCATAGAGATAAGTGACTTTTTGACCCGATAAGCCACAGGCCCGTAGCGTGCTAATGGGTAGCGCGCAGACCCGTTTGGGTTGCACTTTCCCCGCAGCAGTGGCAAAACGTTCCCACACACTTTGCGCGGCTTTGACCGATATTTGCTGACCGACAATGGCTCGTGCAAGGGTTTGAAAGGGATCACCGCGACTGCTTAAAGTGAGCCCTGGGTAGCGGCTGATTAATGCGCCTAAAATCGGATCGGCGGCGCGTAATTCGCGCAGAGCGCGGCGCCAGTAGGTGGGTGTGGTCATTGCGATTTTTGGATTAAAATTTATTTAAGTTACTGAAATTATTCATTATATTTTAGGGTCTTGCAGGGTCTTTTGTTGACAGGCGCATGTATTGAAAGGTGCTCGTATTGAAAGGTGCTCGTATTGAAAGGTACTTGTATTAACGGGTGCTTGTATTAACAGCTGCTTATCTTTACCAGTACTTGGGTGAAGGTGTGCGCTAACGCTGAGCGGGTCAGATTAATCCTCTGGTTGAGAGGTATTGCGTATGCATTGTAGCGTGTTCCGTCAGCCGTAGTCGTGGTGATTCGTTAAGGCTTGTTACTGAACTGATGTTAGTTTAGTGCCACAGATAAAGAGAGTGTGCATATCTTATCATTGAAACATGGCTGGTTGATTATGGATGAGATTAGGAACTTTACTTTGAGGCGCAGGTGGTCGGTAACCCA